>JACDJC010000012.1_pt1 | contig 295931 bp, 274 predicted proteins | sample 7454191 | NCBI WGS metagenome assembly JACDJC01 (sample SAMN14253291, study PRJNA609438) | sludge metagenome | isolation source: sludge after 25d culture with pyrite and EDTA | collected 2018-12-20 | reverse complement strand
TTGACTTGAGTAATTGTCAGCACTTCCTTTCCTCCCCTATAAGCTTAGTCACTTAATAGGGTATATTGTTAGGTTTGTACTGGCAATTACTTTTTGTATTTTTGACTGCCATTTATTGTAGTTTTAGATTACCATAAACACTCTATCTATATTATCAATGAAAAAAACAAATTTTTTCTCGCTCATTTTGAGATAATTATTAATTTTTGATTTTATTTTCGCGATACTATTCTCAAAAAATATAGCTCTAATCAAGCTGCTTCTGTTAGTGCCTAATATCAATTCAGATAAATCTTCTGCTATCTTTTTTGTTAATAAGTGACTATATTTGAAACCAGACTTACTAATAATTATATTGAACATGTTTTGTAGTAAAGCATCCTCATCGCTATAAATCCAAGGATCAAATTCGTCTATTATAACAACATCCTCATTCTCTTCAAGAATCATTCTCTTTACATTTCTAATTATAGTTGTCTTGCCACTTCCCCACCTACCTCCCAAACTAATCACAAAACTTCCATTAAGATTAGTTGATACAATAGCATCATATAAATGATTTATTATCATGTCCCTATTTAACAAGTCATATTCAACATCTCTTTCATCTAATATAATTGGTCTTTCTCCAAATTCTTTAATATTATCTTCATACAAATCTTTTAGATCTGTGATATTTGGTTTGTATTCTTCTGATTGTCTTTTAGCTGCATTAAATTTAAAAATCCGAATAGGGGCAGCAATCAAAATTAAAAACAATAAAACTCCTAGAACAATCAATTTATATAGATATAGCTCTCCCATAAAACGAATCATAATTATGTAAATTAATATACTACATAATTTCACAAAAATTATATTATCTAAGCTGTTGATTACACCTATTCTAAGCATATCTATAAACCCATATTCTATAATAGTTAATCCAATTAATATGATAATCCCTATTGATATTAGTGAAAAAACAGGACATCCATATTTGGCTATTATTTTTGATGGCATATCCAATGCATCCAAAGCTAGTAAACCGAATGATATTATTACAGATAATCTAATTTGCTTAATTATGGAATAATTTTCATTCATTTCATACAAATAGTCTTTCATAATTCCTCCTGTTCTTCTCAATCCTTTCACTTTTTATACTATGATAAATCAATAAATAACATAATACTCAAACATCTAAAAGACTGACGACCACAGGTCGCCCCTACCCCGGAGATAAGCAAATCTTATGCTAATATTGCAAAGATCGCTCCTGCCGCAAAAATAGTATCAAAAACACAAAACCGGCCGCACAAAAGTACGACCGGTATCATGATCATGTTGCTATTAAGCTAGATCTCAAACTATGACATCTAAACAAAAAAGAAGATATGTACACAAGGGTAGTGCCATCATCTTCAATAACTCTTAAAGCAGCTATTAAGATTACTATTAATTCAATCAAAATGAAGTTCAATATCAAGGTTAGCATTTGCATCCACCTCTAGATTCTGATCAACTTAGTATAAATACGTCTATCTCACTAAAATACTAGATTACTACAAACACAATGTCTTAAAACTCCTAAAATGCATGAAAATATTCCTGCCAACTCTAATATCAATAACCAATATAAGTAGCAATGACTTTTATCCATCTTGAATACCATCCGTTTTTGATATTGACTACTTTCATTATATCCTAAATATTGGAAAAATAATAGAACAATTGAATTGACATTGAATTTGTTTACCAATAATTAGTCAATACCGGACGACCACAGGTCGACCTTACAACAAGAATGGCATAAAATGGCCATCGCACGAGGGAAAACTGCCCGAGGGGACTGACCCCGAGGGTCACCCCGAGGGTCAGTATCCTCTTTATATTTTGATAATTCTTGTATTTTTGCAAATACAGATTTTTTAGACCTAAATCTTAAGAATTATTATATTTTAAGGTGGATTGGGGATATTTGAGACCTCTTTTTCACTGGTCTCAAATATCCCCACGGGTTTTATGTTTTTTAAAGATTAACACACAAAATGATACTCTTCCACTACGTGTCATATCGGGTATGTCTTTTAAGACATACCCGATATGACACGTAGCAAATCAGTTAAATCTCAAATTATATATTTTTAAAATCTTACGAATAGCTATCTATCTAAATATCTTTATCTTGTTAAAACTAACCTCAAGGGAAAGTTAATTATGCTCGATATTTTGTCCCTCGTCCTCTTCCTTCTTTTTTAACATATTTCTTTTCAACTAATGAGTTCATTAATCTTATAACTTTATCTCTAGAAAAACCTGTTTTATTTGCAATTTCACTACTAGCCAATATTTTACCCTGAGACAATAAGTTGAAAATCTCCTTTTCATCTGAAGACATCTCTTCTTTCATATCTATTGAAGGTAAAATTATAAGTATACTGTTCTCTTTAATTTCAAATATAGGTTTCTGTCTTATATTATAATAGGCTTCCTTAATTCTTCTAACCCCAGTCCCAAGCATTTCAATAATATTTAACCTGAAAAATATATTAGCAACTATTGGATTCCTTAAGTTTGAAATATAACCATTAATATATTCATCTCTGCTAAGCCCTATTGGTAAACCACCTGGAGAAAATATTTCAATTTTATCAGAATGCATGAGGACTCTTATATGAGAATCAACATCCCAAGTCCTATGGACCAACGCATTAGCTAGAGCTTCTCTATAGGCTTCTTTGGGTACTAAATATATTTCTTTTCTTTCCATCTCTGTAATCTGTTCTTTTTTATAGAATTGGTCAAAAATTAATTCTGCCCTTTCTAATTGTTCTAATATTGAAATACCTACTATTCTCTCTCTAAAAAGAATATCATTAATACTTGAACCAAAACGAACTATGTCAATACCTGGAAAATTATTTTTGTCTGCAAAAAGTAACGCAGCATTATTATAACCTTTTTTATTATTGTAAAGACCTAGCGTTTTTAAAGTATCCATATCGGGGTTTGTAATTTTCAGTTTCATTTCAAGTATTTTAAAAAAATATTCAAAACTAATGCTATCCATGTCTTTTGAAAGTTCATCAAAATAAAGATTTTCTCCAAGTAAAACTAGTCTCTTTAATTCCACTTGATCAACCTCTATAGTTGAAGTATCACTTCTTTTGTAAGCTTTACCCTTATATAAATACGGTTTGAATAGTCCTTCATAGACAATAAGTGTAACAATTCTCTTAGATTCATTTATATGAAAGCTATAATCAGGTTTAGGTTTGATGGAATCATTAATTTTGTTTTCTATATTTAAGCAAGTTTGCTCAATATCATCCACTCCAACTAAATCTCCATTATCTTTTATACCAAAAACAATCTTGCCAGTATTGTAGTTAGCATAAGCAGAAACAGTTTTTATAAAGGAATCACTAATTTTTTCTTTATATTCTAGAATATTACTTTCTTTCATTGCATTCACCTCAAATTAATTGTAGCATTAGAAAGACGATAATGCAACGCAAAATTTTGCGTTGCATTATCGTCTTAATTATACTACGTATTATTTTATTAATACCCTTCATTTATATGTGATACTAAAGTACAATAATTCAATCCCATGGTGATAACCTTAGAGAAACCCCTACGGAAACAACTCCTTTCGCCCAATCGTCCGTCGTTAAAATCTATTCAGTCCATGTACTTGCGTACTGTTCTCCTGCCGAGCCTTAGCGAAGTTTTGTTTTGTGAAATATTTTCATACTACCATCAACAAATATACTAATGACAAATTTGTTTTTAATTAGTATACATGCTTGTCATTCCCAAACAATAAGTTATATGATTTAATATAATTTATTGTTTTTGAGTATTCCGGTCAAAATTGTACCACCAGTCCGGTGACATAATACCTCTATTCCGATAATACAATACCATCCTTCCGCTTAATGATACCGTTTAGTTTATAATATATTTATGCATCAATTCGATGCAAATATATTATGAGGAGGTCAAATAATGACCAGGTATCGAGAAATTTTGAGGCTTCATTCGATGAACTTAAGCCAAAGCAATATCGCTTACAGCTGTGGTGCCTCAAAAACAACAGTAAACAAAGTCATCAAGAGGGCTAATGACTTAGATATTTCATGGCCACTTGATGAAAATCAAACTGATGGAACGCTTTCAAAGCTATTATTTCCATCAAAGGAAGAATCAACCCAAGGAAAAAGACTCCCAGACTTTGACTACATCCGAAAGGAACTTCTTAAGAATGGAGTCAACAAAAAGCTTCTATGGACTGAATACATCGAGGAATGTAGACTCAATGGTGATGACCCACTGATGTATTCACAATTCTGTTATCACATTCAAATGGATGAGCAAAAACGTCGTGCCAGTATGCATATCAATCGTAAACCTGGAGAACAAGTTGAGGTCGATTGGGCTGGAGATCCTGCATATATCATCGACCCTGATACAGGAGAACTAACTGAAGTATCCATATTTGTAGCGGCTATGTCCTACAGTCAGTATGCATATGTTGAAGCCTTTATGAATGAAAAACAACAGGCCTGGATAAAAGCTCATATCCATATGTATGATTACTACAAGGGAGTTTCCAAAATTCTGGTTCCTGATAACTGCAAAACAGCAGTTAATCACAACAAGGATTGGTATACTCCAAAACTAAATACCACCTATTATGAAATGGCTGAACACTATGGTACTGCAATTATACCAGCAAGAGTTAGAAAGCCTAAAGACAAACCTAATGCTGAAGGTATTGTCAGGAACATATCCACCTGGATAATTGCATCCCTTAGAAATGAACAATTCTTTTCATTGGCGGAGTTGAATGCTTCGATTACCCCTTCCTGCTACCCCCTATGAACTGGCAGATTGGAAGCAAGCCACCGTTCAATTTAATTATCACATATCCATAGAAGGAATGCTATACTCAGTTCCTTATGAATACATCAAAAGAAAGGTTGATATCAGGATAACAGAAAAGATTATCGAAGTTTTCTACAACCATAACCGTATCGCCTCCCACAAGCGTCTATTCGGCCGAAAGGGACAATACAGCACTGCAATTGAACACATGCCCCCTGATCACCAACAATACCTTGAATGGAATGGTGATCGCTTTAGAAAGTGGGCAGAACATATAGTTGGAACAACCAAGGAAGATGATTCAATAGCTGAAAACAAGCCTGTGCCAAACATCTATGGTATCACACGTGGATCCAACTATTATGGAGGTAGAAAAAATGATTAACAATAGCACAGTTGATAAACTAATTGAAATGAGACTAACAGCTATGTCCGATGCTTTCCGTCAACAAATGTCAGACCCAAGAATGAATGAAATATCATTTGAGGAGCGATTCGGCATGATGGTTGATATTGAATACACAAGAAGAAAAAACAACCGTCTTGATAGACTTATCAGAAATGCCGATTTTGACCAGCCTGATGCGAGCATAATGGATATCGACTACACTTCAGGACGAAAACTAAACAAAGAACTGATTAAGAGACTCGCCTCTTGTGACTACATATCAGAACACAGGAACATCTTTATCACAGGCGCAACTGGTAGTGGAAAAACATACATGGCCTGTGCCTTTGGCATGGAAGCCTGCAAACAACACTACAAAACTCAATATGTGCGCCTACCAGACCTTCTAATCGACCTTGAGTATTCCAGGAGTGAAGGAAACTACAAGAAGGTTATGGCAAAGTATTCAAACCCAGTACTTTTAATAATTGATGAATGGCTTTTGTTAAAGCCAAACTCCACAGAAGAAAAAGATATCTTTGAACTTCTTCATAGAAGAAGAAAGAAATCTTCAACACTTTTCTGCTCACAATTTAGACCTGAAGGCTGGTATGAACAGTTAGGTGGAAATGATTCGCCTTTAGCAGATGCTATACTTGATCGTATAGTCCATGACTCTTACAGAATCAATATCGAGTCAATCAATCCAACAAAAGATCTTTCTATGAGAGAAGTCTACGGCCTCGACAAAAGATTAAGCGAGTAAAACAATGCTACATGGTATCGTGAGTCCGGACATGCGGTATCCATCCTTCCGGATTCACGGTACTAATGAAGAAGAATATTCATTACCCCTTAAAAATCATCCGTTTTTGATATTGACTACTTTCATTATATCCCAAATACTGGAAAAGTAATAGAGCAAATGATTGACATTGAATTTGTTTACCAATGACTAGTCAACATCGGACGACCACAGGTCGACCCTACAACAGGAATGGCATAAAATGGCCATCGCACGAGGGAAAATAGCCCGAGGGGACTGACCCAGAGGGTTAATTTTTCACTATCATATTTAAATACTCTAAAAATTCATCTCTAACTTCTGGTCTTCTGAGTGCAAATTCTACTGTTGCCTTTAGAAAACCAAGCTTATCACCAACATCATATCTTTTGCCTTCAAATATGTATGCAAGCATCTCTTCTTGTTTAGCCAAGACTCTAAGTGCATCGGTAAGCTGAATCTCTCCGCCTTTTCCTGGTTTGGTATGTGCTAGTATATCGAAAATTGCAGGGTTGATAATATACCTTCCCAATATAGCAACATTAGAAGGGGCATCTTCAATGGCTGGCTTCTCAACCAAGTCTTTCACACTAATCAATTTATCATCTATTCTACTTCCATCAATTATTCCGTATTTATTGACATCTTCTTGTGCAATCTCCTGCACACCCAGTATGCTTGAACCGTGACTCTTATACATTTCAATCATCTGTTTAAGACAGGGAGCACCCTCGTTATGTACGATGTCATCACCAAGTAAAACCGCAAAAGGTTCATTCCCAACAAAAGTGCGCGCACAATAAATTGCATGCCCCAGGCCTTTTGCTTCTTTTTGTCTTATATAATGGATATCTACCATATCGGATATGTCTTTAACAATTTTTAACAACTCTTCATTGTGTTTTTTCTCTAACTCAACTTCAAGTTCAATTGATCTATCGAAATGATCCTCGATAGCCCTTTTGCTTTTACCAGTAATTATAAGAATCTCTTCAATTCCAGAAGCTACAGCTTCTTCGATAATATACTGGATAGTTGGTTTATCTACAATGGGAAGCATTTCTTTAGGCATTGCTTTTGTTGCAGGCAAAAACCTTGTACCAAGACCTGCAGCAGGTATTACTGCTTTTCGTAATATCATGCTCATCATCTCCTTACTTAAACAAATGATTAAATTTTATTCCTCTTCAACAGCTTACCCTTCATAAGATTTATAATCCACTCAACCTCTTCTATTTTAGACAAATATATTAAAACAAAATAAATTAATGCGCCAACTACAGCAGAAATCATTAGAGCAATTAGTTCCCCTAATCTACCTGTACCCAGGCTATGATTCAAAAGTTTATAGAGGAAAAATACAGCTATACCCATTACGATAGATGCAAATAAAGATTTTAACCCACATTTAACAGAAGTCAAAAATCCGAAAGATCCCATCTTCTTCTTGAGACCATATAGTAATAGTAAAGAAGTCACAGTAGCAGAAATTGACGTAGCCAGAGCAAGTCCTCTGTGTGCCATAGGTCCTATCAATAATAAGTTAAAGGTGACATTTACACCTACAGCAATAGCACCATTTACAACAGGAGTTTTAGTGTCCTGTAAAGAATAATAAGCATTATTTAGTAATGTCCTAAGAGAAGCACCTACCATTCCAACAACCGTGAATATTAAAGCCCCTGCGGTCATAATAGTTGCAGCAGAATCAAATTTACCTCTTTGAAAAGCTAACTTAACTATCGGATTTGACAGAATAATCATACCTATTGTTGCAGGAATTGTGATTAATAAAATAATATTAATTCCTTTAATTACAACCTTTTTAAATTCCTGATAATTGTCCTTATTGGCAGCCTTTGATAGCATTGGATACATGACAGTAGCAATAGCAGCAATAAAAACTCCTCTTACCAAACCATCCAATCTATTAGCATAGTTTAAAGCAGAAATCGAACCTTCTACCAAAACAGATGCCATAGATTTATCAATAATCTTATTTAAATCTCCTATCCCTACACTTATCAAAATCGGTGGGATTAGATATAATATCTTTTTGACGTATTTATCTTTAAAATCAATGATATATTCATATTTATAATTTAGTTTCTTTAATCCAAATATCTGTAAAACTATTTGTGATAACACAGCCAAAACAGATGTTACCATCAGCCCTTTTATCCCAAAATAAGATGACAGGAATAGAAGAAATACTATATAAGTAAAGTTAAAAGGAAATGAAATAGCAGCAGATTCAGTAAATTGATTTTCAGACTGCAAAAAGCCTCTAAACACCCCTTGCAAACCTGCTATTAAAACTGTTGGCATTCCAATTCTCATCATTAACACAGCGAGATTGAACTGCTCAATAGAATCAAATCCTGGAGCAATAATTTTAATAATTAAAGGTGATAAAATCCACGCAAGTATAATAACTAGAATGGAAAACACAGCAACAATATTTAATAAATTATTTGTATGTTTCTTTTTGCCTTCTTTACCCTCAATATGTTCAATTTCTGCGAGCACAGGTATCATAGTCGTATTTAATGAAGTCGCAATAATAGATGTAAACAAAGATACAGCTGTCATAGCTAAGAAAAAGGTATCAGTCTCCATACTGGAACCAAATTTAGCTCCTATTAGAGACTCTCTTATGAAACCTAATATTTTCCCACCAAAAGAAATTATTATTATTATGGCTACTGATTTTGCAGCTTGCTTTGCTCCTGTCAATCTAATTCCTCCATAAAGAATTAAATATTCTCATTTCTTAATCCCTAGAAAATAAATCCCTTGTATAAATCTTTTCTTCCACATCTTTTATCGATTCATCTATTCTGTTTACAACTATTACATCTGATATTTCTTTAAATACTTCCAGATTTTTAATTACTTTGGAACCATAAAAGTACTCTTCTCTCAGTACTGGTTCATATACTACAACTTCTATTCCTTCTGCTTTAATTCTTTTCATAACATCTTGAATAGCAGATTCTCTGAAGTTGTCTGATCCGGTTTTCATCGTCAGCCTATATATACCAACTACTTTTGGTTCCCTCGAAATAATCATATCGGCAATATGCTCTTTTCTTGTACTATTAGCATCAACTATAGCCGAAATAATATTTTGTGGAATATTTTCATAATTCGCTAATAGCTGTTTGGTATCTTTCGGTAAACAATATCCTCCATATCCAAAAGAAGGATTGTTGTAATGATTTCCTATTCTAGGGTCTAACCCTATGCCATCAATTATTTGTTGTGCGTTGAGACCCATCACTTCAGCATAAGAATCTAACTCATTAAAAAAAGCTACACGCATAGCAAGATATGTATTTGCAAAGAGTTTAATAGCTTCTGCTTCAGTTGAATCTGTGAACAATATTGGTATTTCCTTTTTAACAGCTCCTTGCACAAGTAAATCTGAAAAGGTTTTAGCATCTTCTGATTGTTCTCCTATGATAATTCTTGAGGGATATAGATTGTCATAAAGAGCTTTGCCCTCTCTTAAAAACTCTGGAGAAAAAATTATATTATCAATCCCATATTTTTCTTTAATAGACTTAGTATAACCTACTGGAACTGTAGATTTAATTATCATTGTTGCATTCGAATTAATCTCTAATATATCTTCTATTACAGACTCCACACTTGATGTATCAAAATAATTCTTATCAGGATCATAGTTAGTCGGAGTTGCTATTACAATGAAATCTGCTCCATTATAGGCTAAATGTTTATCGTTTGTAGCGAAAAGATTCAAACTCTTGTTAACTAAAAAGTCCTCTATTTCATTATCTGCAATAGGCGACTTCTTATTGTTAATCATTTCTGCTTTTTTAGGGTTTGTGTTTAAAACCACAACTTCATTATTTTGTGCTAATAATACTGCATTAGCAAGGCCAACATAACCTGCTCCAACAACTGTTATTTTCATTGCATATCCCCCCAAACACTTGATGTTTTAAGTTAATTAATCACAAAAAACTATTAAAGTAAAGTTATCTATAGATTCATATATTTAAAACATATTTAATATCAAATATATTTTTTTGAGCTACTTTTTTCAGGCAATTTTAACAATTCACCAAATAATAAGTTTGCTTCTTTTGTAAATGCCTTACCTAACCCTCCTGTAGGAGTGAAAGTCATTTCACCAAATATTACTCGTTCATTATATTCATACAAATCTACTCTTACAAAAGGAAAAGGTTTAGATAATGCCTGAGCGACCTCGTACATTTTATCTAAACTACTTGGTCTACTAAATCTCTTGGGATCTGTATAAAAATCTTTAGTCACAATATTTAAAGGTCTCCAATCAAAATCGAAATATGCCCTTTTTGTTCTTAAAGTTATCTTGTCTCTATCAGAATAAACACAAATACAGTATGGTTTTCCATTAAAGCAATATATTTTATAATCTAAAGGCAATGTTCCGTCATCATTGCCAATGTATCTTTCTACTATAATTCTAGGTTTTATAAATTTATAGTGCTTTTCTCCCGTTGTAGTTCCTGTAGTTTGTTTCATCCACTTCGCAATCTTCTTTTTTGATTTTTCAGTGTTTAAAGCTTGTTTATCTTCACATATTATATTTGTTCCACATCCGTGGGTTGCTTTTAATGCAAATTTATCTGGTAGATTCCCAAAATTTACCTCGCTTGAACTCTCAAAAACGCTATATAGCTCATTTAAAATTTCTTCATAGCCTTGTGATTTAACATAATCTCGAACTGAATATTTGTCAGCACATACAACGTATAGAGGATCTCTATAATAAATTTTTAGCCATTGGATTTTTTCATTAAGCCCTTTTGGGTTATCCAATTCCAATCTTTTCCCCATACTTATAGTATATTGCAATTGAATAGGTATACTCATAGGAATTAATGGTTCTAACGAATAAAGGCCTTTAAAAAACAATTGATACATTCCAAAAGTTAGTTTATTGTCCTTAATATTTTTTTAAGTTCAGTAAATTTCATAATCTACCCCCAGTAATCTAATCATATGAATCTTTAATCCATTATTTATCACTAAATTAAAATTGATTTTAATCACTCAATTCCTATTATTTTATCCTGGTGTTCGCTTGAAATATTGTCCTAATAAAAACCATACTATAAGCTGACTTACACCTGGTCCATATGGATAAGTATACTCAAATAAACTAACTATTAAAGAAAATAATAATATCCATAGTGGAAGTGTAAAATTGTTTGTACTATTCTTTCTTTTCAACTTTTTTAACGTGAATAACCATAGATATACATAGAAAATAATTAGCGGTAATGAACCTACTATCCCATATTTAACCCATTTATTCAAAACATAATTATGTGGAGTGCTGTTGATAAACCTTCCCTTCCCTAGTTCTCCCAAAACTGGATGAGTAAATGAAAATTTTAGAGCCATCTTATAAACATCTGTTCTTCCAGCACTAATAGAGTTTAAGTCCGTCACATCATAATTGTAAAATATTGACTTGAAGATGAAATCATAAACTCCATTAAATACACCAAATATAATTAATGCAATTAGTAATAGTATTATAAACTGGAATAAGAGTGCATTCTTTATATTTCTCTTAAATTTATATTCTCTAAATAAAGCTAATAATCCAACTATAAATATGCTTAACAAGCTTGATCTATTTCTTATAGTAATAATTGACAATATTAATAAAGTGAATAAGACAAATCTAACCACATAACTATTATATTTCAAATAGAACTGGCTTTTACTAACTGTCCATATTCCAGTGATTACTGCTGATATCCCTAATATTGGTCCAATTTGATTTTTAGAGCCTAAGAAATATGTTCTAGTAATCGTAAAGCCTTGCCCATAATAAAAAATAGAACTAATCCCCAGAATTGCTGATAATAGTACATACCAAACTAAAATTTTACCTAACTCCCTATTATTAAAACTTGTATTAAGGGAACAAATCAAAATTCCAAAAGGGATAATTAAATCCAAAGTTTCTTGTAAATTTTTTCCTAATAATCTTTGTATTACTATCAATAAAAGAGAATATACAATTGTGAAAATTAAATATTTAACAAATCTGAATTTGATATACCTATTAATTTTTAATAAAGAAATAGCGCTAAACACTCCAAACATCACATACAAAACTAATCTTATTTGGTTGTAAAACAAATCTTTTATTATAGGCATTTGTTGTAGTAAGGTTAATGATATCAAAATAAATAATAATACCCTTTTAAACTTGTTAACCCTCTCTACTTTATTTCCGTTGCCTAAACCATAACTAAATTCCATAGTTACTCATCACCTTCATTCTTATACTCCAGTGCTTTAGCCGCAATAGTTTTATACGAAAAATAACGCATCCCCTTAGATTCTGCTATCTCTCTCATTCGGTCTAGTTTTTCTTCATTATTTATTAGATAAAGCAATAACTTATATATCTCATCAGCACTATCATTATATAAAAATCTACAATTTCCACCTAAATCTACATGTGTGGTACCTTCCCAATATTTTACTATCATTGGGATTCCTAAACCCACCACTTGCTCCCAAAATACAGAATGTCTTCCAGGAAAAACTACTAAATCAGCAACAGAAAAATATTTATAACTATCCTCTGATTCAACCCAACCAATATATTGTACTTTTTCATTATCGGTTAATCTATTTATTTCTTCTTTAAGCTGCTCAGCCACAGAACCAAATATTATAAGTTTGACTTTCTTATCCTGAATATTTCTTACCGCCTCCATTAGCAGTAGAGTTTGCCTTTTTGAGTTATCAATTTTCCCGCCTGTAACAACTAGAAAATCATCAGGTTTTATATTATGTTTCCCCCTAATTTTCTGCATTGTATCTTCACTTTTAGCTTCAGCAACTTTTTCATCATCTGCTCCCATGACTAATAAATCAATCTTTTCATCAGGTAGTTTATATACGTCTCTTAAAAAATCTACTCGAGCTGGAAGGACTCCATAAAACTTAGTAGTATATGGCTCAATTAAATGTGCATAATATCTCCAAATAATCTTATGCAAAACATTTCTTGACAAAAAATTCCTGGCGCTATTAGAAAAATCCGCATGATTATCAACAAATACTATGACATTTTTATGAACTTGTACATATTTTACTATCGTTTTAATATCAAGAAATTGGCATCCATGTACAAATAGAACATCTGGTTTTTCATCTTCAATAGTTTTATATAATTCTGGATATTTTTTCAACTTATATTTTAATGATTTATTCCCTTTAATCTTTAGTCTAATTATTCTAATTTTATTCTCATTGATATATGAATCCCTATCATCTATTGTTTCTTTTCCATCTTTATCATACATATACTTAGATACTATAAAACTTACATCTAATCCCATTTTTTTGTGATATTTAGATAATAAATTATCTTGATAGCTCCAATTATCTGTGAATGTTCCTGTTAAACCAATATGAGTAATTTTCATTAAGTCCCCTCATTTATCTATTACTATTTACTAAGTAAAATATCTTTAAGTTAAGCAATGCAATTAAAGACAGCATTCTAGCTCTAAATTCTGGAAAAGTTAACAAAGATTTAAAATGCTCTCTATAATTAATTTCTTCTGAAAGAATTTTAAACTCTTTATATCCCATCATTCTTGTCGCAGCTCCCATAGCACCCAAAACCCATCTATCTAGTATTTTTTCTTTCATGGTACTATCCTTGTAATAGTTAATATTTTTTGTAAACTCAACAAAAGCATTATAGCCAGTTAATATTTTATTAATATTTGACGATGTCATGATTGAATTAGCTCTAACGTAATAGTTGTAGATGGGTGTTCTGTTGTACGCTATCTTTTCACTAGACAATAATAACCTCCAAATAAAATGTTGATCTTCTGAATATTGAATTTTTTTATCATACCATAAATCATTGGTTTCGATTAAATTCTTGCTGATTAAAATTGCAGGTGCTATTATTTTTATTTTTCTTACCAAAAACATATGCATTATTTCCCATTGTTCTATTATTACACTTGAATACAATTCATTCGGTTTTTTAAATAAATCTAATTCTGAAACTACCTGATATCCACCAATTACAACATTTGCTTCTTCTTGTTTGCATGTATCTATTAGTGTTTTCAAAAAATCTTCATTTAGAATATCATCTGAATCAACACATACTACCCAACTACCGTTAGAAGCTTTTATTCCATTATTTCTCGCAGATGATACTCCCATGTTAGGCTGTAAAATAATTGTATAGTTCATTCTTTCTCCAATTAATATTCTTTCTGCTATTTCAATGGACTTATCTTTTGTACCATCATTTACTAAAATAATCTCAAAATCTTTGAAACTCTGATTGCAAATTGATAACATACAGTTTTCAATATATTTTTCAACTTGATAAACTGGTACAATTATGCTAATCAATGGGTTCATAATATCACCTATTATTCATTATTTATATATATAAATTTGAAATCGACAAAGTACACTCCGCATTGCTAATAAACTTGGTTATATATTCTAATATATATTGATTATTCATTATATGTTATAAATATTTTCATAATATACACAAATATTCTATCTTCTACTTATTCCAAACAACCCTATTTACATAGTCAGTATAGCTCAATAATATTCTTAGTACCTTATCAGAAACATTAGGCATGCTATAATCGTCTACCAATCTTAGAGTTTCTTTGTCTTGTGTTTCTAGCACTTCCAATCCTTGCAATATCCTCTCCTGCTTCAATCCAACCATCATAACTGATGCTTCTTCCATTGCTTCTGGTCTTTCATGTGCTTGTCTAATGTTTAGAGCTCTGAAACCTAATATGGATGATTCTTCACTAATTGTACCACTATCACTTAATACAGCTTTTGCTTTTAACTGTAACTTATTATAGTCTATAAATCCAAGTGGTTTCAAAGTTTTAATCCAAGGATTTAATTTGACTCCTTTTTCATCTATCATATTCCTTGTCCTTGGATGAGTGCTAACAATTATTGGTAGTTTATATTTATCTGCAATAGTATTTAAGCTCTCAACCAAATCAAAGAAGTTTTCTTCTAAATTTATATTTTCTTCTCTATGTGCAGATACTACAAAGTAATTACCCTCTTCAAGGTTTAATCTTTGCAATACATCTGAATCCTCAATTTCTTGTTTCTTAGCGTTCAGCACTTCAAACATCGGGCTTCCAGTTTTAATTATTCTATCAGCTGGCAGTCCTTCTCTTAAAAGATATTCTCGTGCTATACTGCTATAGGTAAGATTAATATCTGCAATATGATCCACTATCTTTCTATTGGTTTCTTCTGGTACTCTATGGTCAAAGCATCTATTCCCAGCTTCCATATGAAATATTGGTATGTGTTTTCTTTTAGCAGCTATTGCACACAGGCAACTGTTTGTGTCTCCCAAAACCAAGAATGCATCTGGTTTTTCATCATCTAAAATTGGTTCTATTTTTATTAAAATATTCCCTATCGTTTCAATTGGGGCTCCAGTTGCTGCACCTAAAAAATAGTCTGGTTTTTTTAACTTTAAGTCATTAAAAAAGATTTCGTTTAGCTCATAGTCATAGTTTTGCCCGGTATGAACAAGAATATGCTCTATTGCTTTTGATTCTTCAAGTTTATTAATGACAGCTGAAAGCCTTATTATCTCGGGCCTTGTACCTACCACAGTCATAACTTTTAATCTTTTCATAGCTAAACCTCCAAGAAATAAGTATCTGGTTTTTCAGGGTCAAAACATTCATTAGCCCACATAACCGTAACTAAATCTGTATCACCAGTATTTTCTATATTATGTGTATATCCAGTTGGTATATCAACAACTTCAAGCTTATTGCCACTCACTTTATATTCGATAACTTCATCTTCACCGTTTTTTCTAAATCTGATTATTCCTTCTCCACTTACTACGAGGAATTTTTCATTCTTTGTGTGATGCCAATGGTTACCCTTAGTTATGCCTGGCTTAGAAACATTTACTGAAACTTGTCCTCTTTCAGGAGTTCGAATAAACTCTGTGAAAGACCCTCTGTTGTCTATATTCATTTTTAGTAGATAAGAGAACTCATTTTCTGGAAGGAAGCTTAAGTAAGTGCTGTATAGTTTCTTTGTAAACTCATCACTCATATCAGGTATAGACAAGTCTTCTCGACTTTTCTTAAAGGAATGAATTAAGCTCACTATTTCTCCTAATTCTATAGTATATACGGTAGGGATTTTGCAGAAATCTCCTTCTTTAGTTTCTTTCCCATCTAGAGCATTAATCATTTCTGCAACCAAATCATCTATATAAACAAGGTTCATTACAACATTTGGATCATTCACTACTATTGGGATATCATGAGCAATATTATGACAAAAAGTAGCAATCGCACTATTATAGTTAGGTTTAGACCATTTACCAAAGACATTAGGAAACCTATATACTAATACCTTTGCACCCGTCTCTTTGCTATACTCGAATAATGAATCTTCTCCAGCTTTTTTACTTTTTCCATAGGGGTTATCGAGTTCAGCTTGTTTTGAGGATGATATCATTATGGGACAGGTATTCTTATGTTTTTTTAGCATCTCCAGTAGGTCTGAGGTAAAACCAAAGTTGCCTTCCATAAACTCAGACTGATCTTTTGGTCTATTGACTCCAGCTAGATGGAATACGAAATCAGCATCTCTACAGTAATTTTCTAAGAGATTAATGTCAGTGTCTCTGCTAAATTCATATATATCATTATAGTTTCTGTTCCTAAGCTCGGCTATTAGGTTTTTGCCAATAAAACCCTTTGCTCCTGTCACTAAGATTTTCATCTCTTACCCCATCTTTCAACTTCTTCTTTAATGTAGTCTAATGCCAATAGTTTCTCTTTTATTTCAGAAATACTTAGCCTATCAGTATTGTCAGAGTTATATTCTCCATTAGATGATAATTGATGGCTTCCTTCAACATAGTACTTATCATAATTGAGATCTCTTTTATCGGCAGGTACTTTGAAAAAGCCACCCAGGTCTTCCGCTTTTACAAACTCTTCTTTTGTAAGGAGTGTCTCATATCTTTTTTCTCCATGTCTGGTACCAATTACTTTTATTTCATTATTTGTATTGAATAGCTCCAATAGTGCCTGTGCTAAATCACCTATAGTAGATGCAGGTGATTTCTGCACCATAATATCTCCTGCTTCAGCATTTTCAAAAGCAAACACAACAAGTTCAACTGCCTCTTCAAGGCTCATCAGGAATCTGGTCATATTTGGATCTGTAATTGTTAGTGGCTGACCACCTTTTATCTGCTCAATGAACAAAGGAATTACAGAACCTCTAGATGCCATAACATTACCATATCTAGTTCCGCAGATAAGTGTTTTCCCTGGGTCTACGGTCTTTGACTTTGCCACAAAGACTTTTTCCATCATTGCCTTTGATATTCCCATAGCATTAATAGGGTATGCTGCTTTATCTGTAGAAAGACATATAACCTTTTTTACATTATACTCTATAGCAGCAGTTAAAACGTTATCTGTACCAATCACATTTGTTTTAACAGCCTCTAAAGGAAAGAACTCACAAGAAGGTACCTGTTTCAAAGCAGCTGCGTGAAATATGTAATCAACTCCATACATAGCATTCTTTACACTACTAATATCCCTAACATCGCCTATGTAGAATTTCAGTTTGTCATTCTTATAGAGTATGCGCATATCGTCTTGTTTTTTTTCATCACGGGAAAATATACGAATTTCTTTAATATCAGAGTTTAGAAATCTATTCATAACTGCATTACCGAAAGAACCTGTGCCACCTGTGATTAATAAAGTCTTTCCTTTAAACATTTAATTTTTTCCTCCACTCCATACTATTTGTTAAAATATATATCCATCTTATCTAGCAGGATATTCTTGTTAAAATGACTATCATAATATTTCCTTGCATTATCGCCTAATAGAGCAAGCTCTTCTCTGGACTGGTTTGATAGTTTGATTATATTCTCAGCTAGTTCGTTTCCATTACCTGGTCTGCCACATAAGCCTGAATTAGACTCTTCAATAATCTTGGCTGTCTCGCCAGCTGCAGATGCAATGTTTGGAATTCCGCAAGCCATATAGGATTGAAGCTTAGCAGGTATAGTCATTTCAAATAACGGGCTATCCGTCAAACTAAGAAATGCAGCATCACATGAACCCATGAACTCAGGTATTCTAGCTGCTGGTTGCTTTGGGATAAAATTAAACATATCTTCTAATCCCTCAGAATTAACTATGTTTATAAACTCATTTTTATAACGGCCATCTCCAACGATATTGAATCTAACTTTTCTTTTTGATTTCGTCTTTATAATTCTAGCAGCTTTGGGAAGGATATCCAACCCCTGTGAGAATCCGATATTGCCGGCAAATATTATATTGAAAGCATCATCTTTTGGTATCTCATCAACATTACATTCTTGAATAGGAATATAGAAATCTTCAGCATATTGTGGCCAATACTCGATTTTATCTTGTGGTACTCCACGATTATGAATAGACTTAACAAAACTCTCTGACGTCGTAAATATCCTAGTACAGCCTCTATATATGTAGTCCACCATTTTACCAATAATGCCAATAATCACCTTATTCTTAATTCCAGTTATAATTTCAACATTTTCAGGCCATAAATCTTGAACATATAAATAGCACGGAATCTTCCTATTCTTTGCATACCAAACGCCAGGAAGTGCCTGTGTCATTGGAGAAACTTCAAATATGAATACATAATCTGCTTTAATCTTAGTGAAAGCCTTCCAGAAGAAACCAGATACTACGAACGATAAATAATTAAGAGCAAGCACGATTGCATTGTTTCCCCTTGGGATCAAAGGAATTCGTATGATATCCATACCGTTGTATGTTTCTTTTCTCTTCTTGAATAGCCCATACCCATCATAATATTTGCCTTGAGGATAGTTTGGAATGCCTGTAACTACCGTTATTTTATATCCTCTCTTAACCCACTCTGTACATATATCATTAATACGGAACTGTTCTGGGTAGAAATATTGTGATATTACTAATATATGTTTTTTCAAGCTCTTATCCACCCTTCCTAGTTATTTTTCAGTCATCTCAATAGACTCTTTAAAATCTCTAACCCTATAATTTATCTTGTAATCACTCATTGACTTCTCATAAACCAAATTACCAAACACTTTATTTATTAATCCTATCTTCATTGCTAAAATTCTTATTACTGGATTAAATAGTGTAGTAAGCTTTATTTTCTTCCCATAAACTTCACCTATTGAATAAACCATTTCACTAGTTCTTACAAAATCTTTATTTTGAGGGAAAAATATCCCTGAATCCACATTATCAATTATCAAGCGAACAAACTCACACAGGTTATCAACATGGAGCATACTTCGTTCATTTTCAACATCGGGAAAAACAGGGAGCCTTTGAGCCAGCTTAGCTAATTTAGGATAGTTTCCTCTTGAATCTTTGCCATAAATCATCGGCGGTCTTAATATTGCTATCTTGAATTTTTCAGATTCTAAAGGAATAATTCCTTGCTCAGCAGTTAACTTACTATTCCCATAGAAATTTGCTGGTTTAGGTACTGTTTCTTTGGTAATAACTCTTTTCTTTCCTATCTTACTACTATCTCCATAAACAATAATACTACTCATAAAAACAAACTGCTTTGATCCATCAGCTTTAGCTTTCTTTGCCACTTCAATTGCCAAATTTCTATTTATTTTATAATAAAGCTCTTCCATTTCTACCTTTGCATCAACGTGGGCTATGCCTGCAACATGAAATATTGAATCAAATTGTGCAAAATCTTCACTCTTCCACTCTTCACCACGAACACTAATAATGTCTACTTTATACTTCTCAGGCCATTGACTAACCCACTTTTCAAATGAAGTGCCTATATAACTTCCAGCTCCTGTAATCAATATTCTTTTCATACAGAGACTCCTCTTTTACTTGAATTCAGATCAACCAAACACTTGTCTACATATCTATCTTCACCAAACAACACAACACCAATGGTCCTGAAGATAATCTTGATATCAAGCCACAATCTATAATGCTCCACATAGTAAACATCGTGTTTATACCTATCCTGAAGGTTCAAATGAATATTCCCACTTACTTGAGCTAGACCTGTCATTCCTGGTTTCATATTAAGTCTCTTTGAAATCTCATCATCGTATTCTTCAAGAGAATCAATCCTCTCTGGTCTAGGACCAACAAGACTCATTTCACCCTTTAGAACGTTAAGTACCTGTGGAATCTCATCAATCTTTGTTCTTCTTAAGAACTTTCCAATGGAAGTAACTCTGTCATCATCTTTCATTACTTCTTGCCCTTTTATCATCTTCTCCGACCCAGGCTTCATGGTTCTAAACTTATAAACCTTGAATATCTTCTTGTTCTGTCCCGGTCTGTCTTGCAGGAAAAAAATAGGTCCTTTTGAGGTTGATTTAATAAGAATGGCAACGATAATCCATACAGGCAAAAACACTATTAATACTATTAAAGAAAGAATGATATCTATTAACCTCTTAATTGCCTTTTGCATACTATCCCTCTATTTCATAATCGATTAGTATTAGGTAACCATCGCTTAATTTTATTTCCCCTTCATTTGGATTAACTTTTGCTGACCAAATCTTGATAAGTATATCTCCATCTTTAAAGAAGGTACCAGGATAAGGATGTGTAACTGCTCTAACAAGTTTATCTGCTTCATCCATAGTCATTGAACTTAGGAGCTCACCATCTTCTGGTTTTCTACCTGGCCACACAGTAGCTTTCGACTCATCTTGCTCACTCAACAACACTCTATCATTTACTATGTCATCCCAGTATTTTGATATCAGCTTTACATGCATCTCATCAACCTTCTTATAAAGTTCTGTTGCTGTTGTATCCTCATTAATCTCAATAATACCTTGTCCTATTATGTCACCAGTATCTACACCTTCATCAAGCTTAAACATGGTAACTCCAGTCTTATCTAAGCCTTTGATAATTGCCCATGGAATAGCTGCTCTTCCTCTACCTACTGGTAGAAGTGTTGGATGCATTCCTATGCAACCTTTAGTCGGTGTTTCTAAAACTTCTTGCTTTGCAATCTGTGACCAACCAATAATGAAAAGCCAATCAATCTCATATTCCCTTAAAGCTTCAATAACTTCTAGATCATTGATGTTATTAATTTTAAGTAACGGCGTATTTTCTCTTTCCGATATTTTATCAAGATAGATTCTTCCAGACTTGTTTTTGGCCTTTTCATCCTTAAGTGTGATGAGAAGATCTAGTTTGCCACCAATTCTATATATTTCTTCAATGCAACTTAAGCCCAACTGGACACAAGTTGTGAATGCAACCCTTTTTTTCATATTTAAAATCCTCTTCTAAACACACTTTCAAAGGCTTCCGCATAAATCATTCCTGATTGGCCACCTCTGAAAGCTGCTAATCCTTTCAAAACTTCCTCACTTCTAGGATGTGGGAAGGGCCGCATAACATCTCTATACATTGATAAAGCTTCTATTTTCTTGTTAATTACTTCTTCTCCAATTTCTATAAAAGTGTTAGGATTAAATTGATTCATGGCTTTATTCAATGACCACTCTGTTGCAGAAGGCACTTCCATAAATAGAAGTTCTTTTATCGGTTTGATTTCTGGCTTTCTTTGAAACAGTCTTATTGCAGCTTGGCAAGCTAAAGATGTATGTAAATGATCATTATTTAAGTCAGATGGATGGTGAGTAAATACAACATCTGGCTTAATTGCTTCGATTGCTTTTTCAATAAATTGTACTAATTTGAGATGAGGAACTGTATTGAATTCAATATTTGGAAATTCGCCTTTGATTACTCTTTTAACGCCTAATAAGCTTAATGAGTTATTAACATCCTCATGAAGTTCATTTATAGCTGGCCTATGATTTCTAGCATTTACTTCGCCAGACATGATACATACATTTACAGTATTACCTTCTTGAGCCAATTTATACATAGTGGCTCCAGCACCTAAAACTTCATCATCTGGATGTGCAACTACTATCAAATAATTCATAAAATCATCCGCCTTATAATAAATCAGTAATTTGTATATTTTTTTGAACCATATAATTTTTCAAATTGATCTACAGCATAATTATCTGTCATTCCTGCTATGAAATCACAGGTGACCCTTAACACAATCTTATGAATCCTATTACCTTCGTCGGGGCAGTTAAGCTTTTCTCTTAAAAATGTTCTATCGGATATTTCTACATTGTTTGAAAATTCATTTTCTTTTTCATAATTCATACGAATTGTTTTAATAGTCTTATCTGGTAACTGTTGTGGGTTGCTTAAGTAAGCCTTAAATAATTGCCTAATTATAAAATCTGCCTTGCCATCCATACTCTGCGCCAATTCTGAATATAGAATTTTATTAAACAAATAACTTTGAAATATTTTGTCTTTTCCTAAAAATTCTGTTTCAAAGCCTAAACATTTAATGATATCAGTCTCATTATTTTTATATAATAAATAATCATAGATTTCCACCTTTTTAGAATGAAACTCTTCTTGTGTTTCTAAACGGAATTTTTCTCTGATTTCTTCCAATATCGTTTCTAAATGCTTAATATATCTAAGAGTATAAAAATCAACAATGAGCTTAGAAATTAATGAAATATTTATTCTTTTGCTTTTACTATCTGATTCTTTTAATTTGTTTATTATTTCATTTTCCTTATCTCCCTTAAAACCATCGAATGTATTTTCAAACAATTCTATAATTTCATCTTTTTCCAATAAACCTGCATGAAATCCATCTTCGATATCATGGTGTCTTTGTGCAATTTCGTCTGCGATTGATACTACTGCTGCTTCTATAGTCCAATTTAGACTATCCTTTAAATGGTTATTTTTATAAAAATCTAATGAATGCTTTCCATTAAATAAACATTCAGTATTTCTATTCTGTAATTTGCATTTTTTATCGGCACCAAAAAACTCACAATCTTTGTACCTTTTAGAACTATGGTTCAATACACCCCATAGTGTAAACTTGGTTAAGTTTAATCCATACCCTTTGCCATATAATTCTTCTAATTCAGTCATTACTCTATAGCTTTGGAAGTTATGTTTAAATCCCTTTTCACTATTATTTAAATCTGCATTAAATTTATATATTTCTTTACAACCATTCATTATTAAATTTAATGTTCTTTCTCCCACATGTCCAAAAGGGGTGTGTCCCACATCATGTCCGTAAGAAATTGCCTCTACCAGTAATTCATTTAATCCAACAGCTCTGGCAATTGTATCAGCAATTTGACTTACTTCTAAAGTATGAGTCAATCTTGTTCGCATATGATCGTCAAATCCAGCTATAAAAACCTGCGTTTTCCCACTTAATCTACGAAATTCTTTGGAATAAAGTATTCTGTCTCTATCTCTTTGGAATGCATTTCGAATTTCATGTTCTGGCTCTGATACATCTGCTCTACTAGCCTCTGTCTCTAAAGCTTTGAATATACTATTTTCCAATCGATCACATCCCATTTTAATATATTGTGTTTTACGTCTTTTATTTTTAATGATTATATGTGTTTGTTTCATTATTATGCGGTATTAGCTTTATCAAATGCTTCTTTTCAGGTTAGTACTTTTCCTGCTACTTAAAAGTAGGATTCACTTCATTCTGTAAAAAACCTTTCGATTCTTTGCTTTGGATAACCAATTTCGTTAAGTCTCTTCATTATGTCTTCTTCGTATGTATATGATGTTATTACTATTCCATCATGTTTTATAGTATCAATTTCATTTCTTGTAATTATTTTATAGCCTAATAGTTCTTCACCTTGGCGGTCAGTATCGTCGTCAATTAGAGCTTCTATTTGTAAAATCCCATTTGATCTGCTCTTTATTATTCCCAGTATTGTTTCGGCTACTTCACCTGCGCCGTATACTAGAACATTCTTATAGCCTTTGCTTTCGAGCTTGATTAGGAATCTCTCAATGCTTTTTTCTGCAAGACGATAGAGTTCCAGTAGCTCGTGGTAGTATGTTATGGAAAGATAGTTCTTTCTCTTAAGGCCTTCTGAAGTTATGTTATAGTATACTATTTTAGCAGATTTGTAGTCTCTTTTTAAATAGCCGTTTTCTTCCAGTTTGTCGATGTAGTTGTTTACCATTGATGCTGCACTTTCTATGACTCTGGCTATTTCGCCCTGGGTTGTATCAGGGTTCTTTTCTATGTGTTCTAATAATAGAAGTTCTTTCAGCTCTGATGTAGGGTTGAAAAATTTCATGTTGTTGCTCTCCTTTGTGGTTATGGGAATATTATAACATGGATTGTTCGTTTTGTGAATGATTAATAAGGACAATTGAGAATTGACAGTTGACAATTAAAAGATTAAAAACAATTGACAATTGACGATTGACAATGGACAATTAAAAGATTTAAAAACAAATGATTAAAATCAAAAAATTAAAGGCAAAAAATCAAAAGCAAATGCAAGATCCTTCGCAAGCTCAGGATGACAGGACTGGGGGATTAGTATGACAGGGACAGGATTCTAGCGAGGTGGGTGCCGGTTGATTCGACGAGGGATGCAGCGTTTTTGATTGCTTCTTCCAGTGGCATTGGTTTGTCTACGATGGGGAGTATTAAGTCTACTCCTGTGTTGTAGAGTTCTTCATAGCCTTCTTCCAGTCCTCCACCGATGGCGATTACTGGAACGTTTTTTGACTTAGCTCTTTTTGCTATGCCAGATATTGCTTTTCCGTGTGCAGACTGGCTGTCTATTCTACCTTCTCCTGTTATTACTACATCTGCATTTTCAAGTTTTTCGTCAAATTTTAATATTTCAAGCATTATATCTATTCCGCGCTCTAAACGAGCATTGCAAAATGCGACAAGTCCGGCTCCAAGGCCACCTGCCGCTCCACTTCCAGGCATATCTAATACATCCTTTTCAAGCTGTTCTTTTATTTTGTCAGCTAGGTGCATTAAGTTGTTATCCAGTTGCTCTACCATTTCTGGAGTTGCTCCTTTTTGTGGACCGTATACAAAAGATGCTCCATTTGGTCCGCAAAGTGGATTGGTTACGTCTGATATTACGATTATTTCTGCTTCATTCAATAATTTATTGCTATTTAAAATATCTATTGTTTGAAGTTTATTAAGATTTCCTCCACCAAAAGGAAGTTCTTCTCCATTTTTATCTTTGAAGGATATTCCTAGAGCCTGTGCCATACCGATTCCACCGTCGTTTGTGGCAGATCCACCTATGCCTATGTAGAGCTTTTTACAGCCCATCTCTAGTGCCTTTTTGATTAGCTCTCCTGTTCCGTATGTTGTTGTGTTGAGTGGATCGAGTATGCCGTCTTTAACCAGTGTAATCCCCGATGCTGCTGCCATCTCTATTATTGCGCTTCCATCGGGTAGTATTCCAAAGTAGGAATCGATGGTGTTTCCGGATGGGCCTGTTACTTCTGTATTGATTATTGTACCACCGGTTGCTGTTATAAGTGCGTCAACTGTTCCTTCGCCTCCGTCTGCTATTGGGAGTTTTGTTATGTTTGCGTTGGGCATAACAGAAAGAAGCCCTCTTTCAAGGGCGTTGGATACTTCTATGGATGACAGTGATCCTTTGAAGGAATCGGATGCGATTAGAAGGTTCATAACAATTCTCCAATTGAGTACAACTTTCTCTCTAACTCCATGTAGGCGAGGGTTTCTTCTTCTAGTTTTTCCATTTTCTTATAGGTGTTGTCATAGGTTGGGCAGCCGCTGGATGGCATGGTGTAGTTGTTTGTGGCTGCTCGTAGGTCTTTAAATGCTTCAATAATTACCTCGTTGTCTTTTTCTATATCTTCAATAGCTAGTTTAAGTTCTTTTAATAGTTCTTCGTCTTTTTTCTTATTGTATTCCCAAATTAAAGGCAGCACTACCATTTGTTTTTTTACCATTGCAAGTTCCAGCTCGTTCTCAACTTTGCCATAAGCTCTGTGCACTTTTATTAGCTCTTCATGACAATCGTCGTAGTGCACTCTCAGTATCTTATTGGCCAATGCTTTTATTACAGGAAGCTCCTGCTTTAGGTATCCTAAGTAGTTATCTGATATATCTTTTATTATTTCGTTTACGTTCATTGTATTTCCTCCTGTGTTTTGTTATCTAGAAACGCAAGGAATATTTCGACTATATGCGGGTCAAACTGTGTGCCTGCATTGTCGAACAGCTCTTTCTTTGCTTCTTCTACTGATATTGCCTTTCTATACGGCCTATCCTGTGTCATTGCATCGAACGAGTCCACAACTGTTAATATTCGAGCCAATAGTGGAATTTCTTCTCCCTTTAGATTTCTTGGATAGCCTTTTCCGTCCCATCTTTCGTGATGAGACAATATGTATTCTGAAACTGCTGACAGCTCTGGTACTGTATGCGCAATTCTATAGCCCATCTCTGGGTGTTTTTTCATTTCAGTCCACTCTTCGTCTGTCAGTTTACCAGGTTTCATTAGTATTCTTTCGTCGATACCTACTTTCCCTATATCATGAAGCATGGAGAGCACTTCAAGCTCATCCAGTTGGAAGTCGCTTAAGCCCAGCACAGTTCCAACTTCTCTGCAGAAATAACCCAGTCTATCGCCGTGTTCTTTGGTCTCGTAGCTCTTTTCAAACAGCGTGCTTACGATGGACTGTAAAACGACGTTTCTATAGCTCTTTGCACCCAGAAGCTTGCTTTTGTACATGTTGTCTTCGGCTTCTTTGATAACGTCTTTCCAGTCGGAGTCGGCATTTGTTTTTTCTGCACATCCCAGTGATATGCTTAGTTTCGTTTCTTCTAAAATCCTATGGTTGCTTGCATCTTTAATTTTGGCACATATTTCTTGACCCTTACGCTCATTTGTATGTGGAAGTAAAATGACGAATTCGTCTCCACCCCACCGGAATAATGTATCGGTTTCTCTGCATTGATTGCGAATTGATTTGGCAACTGCTGCAAGGGCTTTGTCGCCAACCTGATATCCAAATGCATCGTTAATTATCTTTAATCCGTCCAGGTCTCCCATTATGACTGTGACAGGATACATCATTTTCTTTTCTATTCTATCCAGTTGCATCTGGAAATAAGCCCTGTTGTACAGCCCTGTGACGGGATCTCGGTAGCTTAGGAACTCTATCTTTTCAAGTTTTTTGTTTTCTTCTGTCAAGTCTCTAAAGACCAGAACAGATCCGGTTATTTCGCCATCACCGTTAATTATTGGCGCAGCTCTTTCCGTGATGAGACTTTCTTTCCCAGATTTTGACCTTAGGAATGCGTAATTTGGAAGATTGACTATTTCTCCACTTTCAAGGGATAGACACGCAGAGTTCTCGTATATATCTTCTGATTTATCAGATACGTCAAAGACGTTGCTTATGTATTGACCCGTGGCTTCGCCGTAGTTCCAGCCAGTCAGATCCTCTGCAACTTTATTTATCATCTCGATACTGCCGTTTCCATCTGTCGTTATAACGCCATCACCGATGGAATATAGGGTAGTCCTAAGCTTTTCCTTTTCTTCATAAAGTGCCAGCTCTGCAAGTTTATTGGAGGTTACATCAGAGTATACTGCAACTATCTCACCCGATGGAATTTTAAATACTATGTTCTCATACCACTTATAAACTCCTTTTTCGTGATAAACTCTGGCAGGATACTTGACTGTTTCGCCAGTTTTATTTACTTTTTGAAATATCTCTACAATTCCAAATTCTTCTATGCCAGGCCGCATGTCTCCAAGTTGCTTACCTACTACATCTTCTCTTTTCCACCCCTCTATTTCCAGACACTTGGGGTTAACTGCCTGTATTATGTAATCATTTGCAACGCTTCCATCGCCTTTTACGTCATAAACTATCATAGCTGATGGAGAGTTGAAAAATAGGCTTAAATAAACTCTCTCACTTTGTTTAAGGGAATGTTCAAATTCTTGTTTTATCTTCTCGATATTTGATTCTGTCTGCTTATACCTTGAGGCTTCGTGAAAAAATACTGCCAGGTGATCTTCTTTTGGTACAAAGGCAAATACCAGATACCATCTGCTATTTCGTTCCATAATCAGTTCAAATTCAGTTTTTTCGCCTGATTTAAAAGTTTTTGCCAGAGCATCAAACCATTTCTGGTCGACGTCGGCAGACTGAAATAGCCACTCTTTCATCCTCATTCCGATGATATCGTCACGCTTAAGAGACATTCTGCTTTCTACTGCTCTATTGACATCAACGAGCACAAAATCTGTAACCTCGCCATTATCATCATAAACAGCTTTATTCAGTGTCACAATAATTGGCATTTCTCTAAGCAATAGCTCGTTTACATCCGACATTCGCTTCTGCACCCCCTCAAAGTGGTCATTTTTGTATTACATGATTAATTATATATAATTATGATTATGAATACAACAAAAAGGCAGAATTTTATTGATATTTTTTTAACATCATTAAGATTCTGCCTTTCAATTTTAACTATCTGATAAAAAAGCTATTTTTACTTATTTTTAATTAAATTGAATCATAAAACTGAGTCCACTCTCTCCAGCCCATTGGAGACATTTTTGCAGGACAATTTTTCAAACTTGCATCATAGTGCCTTACTACGCAACTTTTAGGCAAGTTATATTTCTTAAGGAGTTCTCTTATTAATTGTGTTCCTTTTATCTTAGTTTCCTCCCAATTGCCATCTGAGTTGATACAAAGCTCGATTCCTATGGAGTTGCTATTTGTTATTCCATATCTCCCCTTACCATCTCCACAGTGCCATGCTGCATTTTCATCTTCCACAATCTGCCATATTTCATTGCTATCGACAAAGTAATGACTTGATGCGTTTCTGCCAGGGCTGTTGAAATATAGGTAGTGATTTCTTGCTCCTGCACCTTTGTTGGCATTACCTGTGTCATGCACCACAATATATTTTATTTTTTCTCCGTATCTTGGTGCATAATTATATTTAATTAGTGACTTGATCATCAATCTTCCCTCCTTAGGTATGCCCTTAGATTTTTTAGTGCCTGTGCTCTGGTGTTTACTACTGTTCTATAGGCGATTCCATACATTTCTGCTGTCTGTGAGAGGGAATAACCATTGAAATACAGATCAGTTATTATGTGCTTTTGCATCGTAGGAAGCTCTGATATAGCTTGCTTAAGCTCGTCGTAACTTTCTGAATCTACGATGTCTTCTAAAATATCCTCTTCTGACTGTAGAGTGTTTATAAATTCATCGTCGTCTTCACCGTAGGTTACGTTTAGAGACACTACTACTGGATCTCTTTTTCTACCGAGATAAAGATACTTTATTCTCGATTTCAGATATCCAAGCACGGGAACTTTTCTCTCGGGGTCAAATTCTCTTACTGCACAGATTATTTCCAGCCGTCCATCCTGTAGAAGGTCGTCTCTGTCTTCTAATCTCCATCCTCCTTTTGCTATGTTTGATGAAATTAGAGGATACATTCTGTCGATTAACTCTCTCATCGACTCAGTATCTCCTTGCTTTGCTTCGTCAGCTATTGTGTCAATTTTTCTATCCATTTTCTCCCCTCTAAGGGAGGCGCCTTCCCAATTATTACCGGTAATATTATATTAGTTGAATTTTTTGGAACAACAAAAGACCCAGCAAGGTCTGCTGGGTAGTCGATTTACTTCAAGGTTTTAAGTATCGTAAAGATATCATCAACCTTCATGCACAGTCTGGCTATGTCTGATTTCATGGCCGGTGCATCTGTTGTGTAGTAGTATTCCAGGGCTTCTCGCACGCTGGTGACTGCTACATTTGTTTTGAGATCTTTTACAAGCTCTCCTTTTGCAACAGCTTTTCTCGCTGTTTCTGCGGTGCAGAGACAGGGTATCTCTGCGTTGTTTTTGAGCCGAATAACTGCTCGTCCTTCTCTTTCAAGCACCTGAGATATTCCATTTAATCTGAAATATCCCATTGCTCCGTCGTCTTTCCCAATGGGTTCACGCACCTTTAGCTGGATATAAATTCTATCCAGTGATAGTACGATTGGGATTCCTGTCCTTATGGACAGTTTCTTTCCGTAATAGCTGTTTGCTGCTTTTTGGTCTACGTGATTGTGCTCACATAGCTTTTTTACTGCTGTTTTGATGGTCTTTTTTACAACTGTCTGGTCTTCATCGTCGATTACTAGTGTGCAATTGCCATGTTCGACGTTGTAGATCGGCAGAATGGCCAGATGATTTTTTTCTATCCATTCCATATGTCTTTCCTCCCGGTGTAGTTTTTGGTACTTAAATAATATATCAGAACTCGTGTTCGATGTAAAGGAGAGGGGAATTGACAATTGACAATTGACAATTGATACCCCTAGGGCACTTACGCAATTAAAAGATTAAAAGAGCAGATCCTTCGACTGCGCTCAGGATGACAGAACCACACATAAAGCCGCCTGTGCCCGGCAATACAAATATCCAAAATCTTTGATTTTGTGAGATTTGATTAGCTAGGTACTTGGCCAGGTAATGTCCTCAAAACGATTACTCTCCAATCACTTGACTGTTGTTTTGTTATTATGTACTGTTATTGTCAATTAGAAGGAATAGAAGAAAAAGATAAAAGAGTAGATCCTTCGACTGCGCTCAGGATGACAGCAAAAAAACGGGATGACAGCGCTATTATTTTATCTATTTAGGAATTTTTGGCGCTCTTCTGGGGGAACGAGGTTTCCGCCTGTTGCCCATATAAGCTGTACTGGTTCAAGGTCTTTATAGATATCTTTGGTGAATATTGGACCATTGAAGCCTGCTGTTGCTGAGGGTTCTATAAATATTTCTTCTGTGCTGTATAGCCCTTTGAGGTAGTCGTAAAGTCTGTCGTCTTCTATTGTGAATGCCCCACTTAGAAGATGTGCCATTATTTTCCCTACAAATGATGACGGTCGCCCAACTGCCAGTCCATCTGCTTCTGTCTTGTTGTCAAGACCGATGTCTTCTACTGCAATTTCATCGTGTTTACCTGTTGCAAGGCCAAGGAGCATTGCTGGTGAGTGTGTTGGCTCAGCAAAGTAACAATGTACCAGGTCTCCGTACATCAGCTTCAGTCCGTAGGCAACTCCTCCAGGTCCTCCACCTACTCCACATGGCAGATATACGACCAGCGGATGTTTTTCGTCTATGATTACTCCCATTTCATCAAGCTGTGCTTTCAGTCTCATACCTCCAACTGCATAACCCATAAAGAGGTCCTTTGAGTTTTCGTCGTCTATGAAGTGGCTCATTGGATCCATGTCTGAATTCTTCCTGCCCTCTTCTACTGCTACTGAGTAGTCGTCGGGGTACTCTATTACATTAACGCCCCTTTTTCTCAGCATGTCTTTTTTCCACTGTTTGGCGTCTGCAGACATATGCACTATTACTGTAAAACCAACTTTTGCGCTCATTGTTCCTATGCTCAGTCCCAGATTTCCAGTGCTGCCTACCTGAATTGTATACTTTGAGAAGAAGCTTCGGAACTCGTCGCTGTCTAGTTTGCTGTAATCATCATCAAGGCTAAGTAGTCCTGCTTCTATAGCTAATGTCTCTGCATGTTTTAGTACCTCGTAGATGCCACCTCTTGCTTTTATTGAGCCTGCTATGCTGAGAAGGTCGTCACGCTTTAAGTAGAAGTCTCCACTTAAGGTTTCTTCTGAGTATTCCTCAAGCCAGGTCTTCATGTTTGGTATATGTGATATAGGTGATTCAATTATTCCGTTTTTTGTTTCGGGGAACACACTTTCAATGTATGGAGCAAACCTCTTAAGCCTTGTTTCTGCATCAAGCACGTCTGCTTCAGAAACTGGAAGGTTACTTTTGTAGTCGTCAAAGCTCATGTAGCCTGGGTTGGTCCACATGACTTCGCGCATTTGCTTTAGTTCGTTGATAAGTTCCACGTTGACACCACCTTTCTACAATTGACAATTGACAGTTGACAACGGTTTTTCTCCTCTTAATATCTTTCCAACATCCTGGGCGCATATTTTTATTTGTTGTTCTTGGGCTTCGTCTGAATAGTATGCGCTGTGAGGTGTTATTATTACGTTTGGAAGTTCAAACAGTTTCATGTCGCTCTCTTGAGGTGGTTCGTTCCAGAGCACGTCAAGTCCTGCTCCTGCAAGCTGTCCGCTTACAAGTGCATCGTATAGTGCCTCTTGGTCGATTATTCTTCCTCTCGATGTGTTTATGATATATGCAGAAGGTTTCATCTTGCCAAGTGCTTCTCTAGAAAATACTCCTCTGGTTTCGTCTGTCAATGGTGCGTGGATTGAGATATAGTCTGACTCTGATATCAGAGTTTCAAAGTCTACTTTCTCTGCTCCAAACTCTTTCATTGTCTCTTCGTCTACATAAGGGTCGTGTGCCAGTAGTCTGACTCCAAATCCCTTCAGTTTACTTGCAACATCCCTAGCCATAGAGCTGAATCCAAACAGACCTACTGTGGATTCAGACAGTCTCTTTATGCTTCCTATTCCTTCAACAGACCAGTTTCCATTCCTTGCATTCTCTTGAACGTGCCACAGCTTTCTTGCCATGGTAAGTAGCAGCATGATTGCGTGGTTTGCAACTTCATCAACACAGTAATCTCTCACGTTTGTAACCATAACTCCGTGCTTTGTTGCTGAGTTGACATCTGCTGCATCAAACCCTACGCTTGCACAGCAGAAGCCCTTTAAGTTCAACTTGCCATAAAGTTCATCGGACATCTGCTGATCCCAGGTTACGATTACATCTGCATCCTTTGCCTTTTCGACCAGCTCATTATCTGAAAGCACAGGTTTTCCCAGGAATTCGTATTGAACTCCTGGTACTTCCTGCCTTATAAATTCCTCTATTTTTTCAATCTCACGGTCGTTCATGCCGGGCACTCCGACTAATACTACCTTTGCCAAGATCATACCTCCGGATTAATCGTTCTTAAATATCTCCATCTGCTCCAGTCTGTCGAAGGCCTCGCCCATTTTCTCTGTACTCAGGGTTACTGCCAGCCTTAAATATCCTTCTCCTGCTGTTCCAAAGGCTGTCCCTGGAACCACTGCAACGTGAGCTTCTTCCATCATCTTCTTTGCCACTTCGCCCGATGTAAGGCCTGTTCCTTTAATGTTTGGGAAAAGATAGAAGCTTCCCTTCGGCTCCATTACGTGTACGCCTTTAAGCTTATTTAATCTTTCGTATGCGTACCAGCTTCTCTTTTTAAATTCCTCTAAAAGCCCTGGCTGAATGTCTTTTCTCATCCTAAGTGCGTGTAAGCCTGCTCTTTGCGAGATTGTAGGTGCTGTGTATACGTTGCTTTCACTTATCATCTTTATGATTTCGATGAATTCTTTTTCTGCTTTGATGTAGCCAAGTCTCCATCCTGTCATTGCGTAGTCCTTGGAGAAACTGCTTATGGTAATCGTTCTCTCCTTAAGCCCTGGCAGTGTGGATATTGGGATAAATGGAGCTTCGTAGCTGTATAGTGTGTATATGTCATCTGCTATTATGAGAAGATCGTGCTTTTCTGCAAATTCTCCAATTTTTATCAGGGTATCTCTTGTCAGGCAACTACCAACAGGGTTGTTGGGAGTGTTGACTATTATAGCCTTTGTCCTTGCTGTTACTGCCTTTTCCAGTCTGTCCATTTTAAGTTGATAATCTTCTTCCTCCAGAAGGTCAACAAAAACAGGCACTCCGCCTGCAAGCCTTATTTGGTCGGGATACGGTGGGAAGTGAGGCTGTGGAATTATGACTTCGTCTCCATCGTCCAGAATTGCCTCCATAACAAGCCACATAGCCTGACATCCACTGGTGGTTATTATTAGTTCTTCGATGTTTACTTTGTGGTCATACTCTTCATCGTAATATTTAATGATTTCTTCTCTCAGTTCGCGAATTCCAAGAGATTCAGTGTATCTGGTCCAGCCGTTTTTAGCATCCTCAAAGGCTGCATTTATAATCCTCTCGTCTGTTATTATGTCTGGATCGCCGATAGTGAAGTTTATCAGGTCAGAGGATGCACCTGCCTTGTCTGCACTCTTTGCCAACTCGTTGACTTTAGCGTTCCAGTATCTCTTTGCAATATATGGATTTTTCAAAAAATCCCCTCCCATTCTTTATATTATGACCATGATGGTTTGAAAATCTATCTTACGCTCGGAAGAAACAATGTCCCCTCGATAATTCCTTTCAATGTCTTTGTTAGTATATCTTTCTCTTTTCCGTGTGTAACTACCATTGGGATGCCGTATTTATTTGACAATCTGGCTGCCCTCAACTTGGTCTTAAGCCCTCCTGCTTCGATAGACTCTGGGTCTGCTTCTGCAAGCTGATGTTCCAGTTGGTCGATATCTTCAACAAGTGGTATCAGCCTGGCTTCTCCATTTGTACGCGGATTGCTGTCATAAATGCCTTTTATTCGGCTTAAAAGTACCAGAAGGTCAGCTCCCCAAACGACTGCTGTCGTCGATGCCAGTATGTCGTTGTCTCCTATTTTAATTTCATCTGTGCTGACGGTGTCGTTTTCGTTGATTATGGGAATCACTCCCTCGTCCATAAGGGTGAACAGGGTATTTCTAATGTTCATAGTCCTTTGGCTTGAGTCAAAATCTTCTTTTGTCAGAAGTACCTGAGCTATGTGGATACCGTGCTTGTCAAATGCTTTTCTGTAGGAATCCATAAGCTCCACCTGTCCGATTGCGCAAAGCGCCTGTTTATAATGCAGGTCTTCTTTTCTGGACCACTTTGCTATGGTGTTAGCTCCCATGGCACCTGCACCTGATGATACCAGTATGAATTTTTTGCCTTCATCCATCTGTTCTTTAACCTGAGCTGCAAAGCTATCTAAAAACTCGCTGTTGAGGCTGCCGTCCTGCTCGGCGATTATACTGCTTCCTATTTTTACGACGATTTTTTTTGCTTCACTTACCTTAAGAGATTCCATAGCTCACCCTTCTTTCTATTATAACTTTGTATAGTCATTGGTTTTGGCTATATTATAACAAAAATAAGAGCCGTTGCAAAGAATGCTAAACGGCTCTGTTTATCTGTGTATTATCTGTTCTCGCCTGTGGTTCTAAAGCCCTCAACTACAAAGTTGTAAGGAGGCTCTCCCAGGCTTTCCCTTGGGATTTCGATTGTCAGTGTCTTGTAAGTTATCACCTGCGGAAGTATTGCATCAGACGGCGGTGGAGTTATTTTAAAGTGGATGCGATATAGATCTCCGCTTGCCACTATTTTTTCAACGTCCAAACCGTATCCGGGGGTATTAAACTGTTTTGTTATTTCGATCAAAACTACATCATCGGAAATGATTGTGGTCATCTCTTCTTTTCGGTCGTAAGCTTCGCTGTTCCAGGTGATTTCAAATGGTATATCAGTCTCCTTCTTAAACACGGCATCAAGTCTTTGAAGCAGCACTACCGCTTCCGCCTGAGTAAGCTTTCTAGTGGGATTGAATACGGAATTGCTCTCGCCTTTTACTACGCCAAGCTGGTGTAAAAGCGTAAGGTGTGCAACTCGGTCTTCTGATACTGAGGCAGTATCCTGAAATGTTATTTGGTAGTCAGGTTCGATTTCAAAGCCTGCCTCTACCAGTCTTCTGCCCATCTCATATGCCATGTCAATTCGCGTCAGTGGGCCTGTTTCTCCAAGTCCGGAGACAGTGTAGTCGTGTTCTCTGAAAAGCGAGATTAGTGAGACCGAAAATTCTTGTCTTGTGGTGAATCCGTTGGGGTCAAAGTTTTCGAAGCCATTCTTTGCCAGGTATGGAAAGTAGTAGGCCATAAATGTTTCGCTTATTTCGGATTCAGACCAGTGCCCTGCGACTCTTTCGGCAAGGTCAGCATGGGCTGTTGTGCCAATTGATAGTATTAGTATAAGTATTGCGATTAGTAGTATTTTGTTCCTCAAATGAATAACCCCCTTCCTCCTGGATTATATACCCAATTACAATTGACAATTGACAGTTGATAATTGATAATTAAAAGATTAAATGATAAGATTCTTCGCTGGCGCTCAGAATGACAGCGTTGTATGGGATACGTCTACGTTGGTCGGAATGACAAAAGAAATGTCATCCTGAACTAAGTGAAGGATCTTGAGGTTAATTAAAACATAAGATTCTTCGCTTAACGCTCAGAATGACAGAAAGCTGAGATCCCTCCGCGTTGGTCGGGATGACAGAACTATTCATTATGGCCAGCAAAGCTAGCCCCTACAATTCACTATGGCCAGCAAAGCTAGCCCCTACAATTTTCTATTCACTGTTACTTATTCACTGCTTTATTTTGCTTCTCCCAGGTATGCTGCTTTTACTTTTTCGTCGTTGAGGAGGTCTTTTCCTTCGCCCTCGATGGTCAGTTCTCCTGTTTCCAGTACGTAGGCGTAGTCAGCGACTTCCAGTGCTTTCTTGGCGTTCTGTTCAACGAGAAGTATTGTGTTTCCCTGTCTGTGGATTTCCTTAATTATCTCGAATATATCCTTGACGAGCAGTGGCGCAAGTCCAAGTGATGGTTCGTCAAGCATCAAAACTTTCGGGTTGACCATCAGTGCTCTACCTACTGCCAGCATCTGCTGTTCTCCGCCTGAAAGTGTACCGGCTTTCTGCCAGTGCCTTTCTTGTAGCCTTGGAAACAGTTCGAATACTTTTTTCTTTTCTTTATTGATAGCAGATTTGTCTTTGACTGTGTAGGCTCCAAGTATAAGGTTCTCCTCTACTGTAAGGTTTGCAAATACACGTCTGCCCTCAGGTGACAAAACTATTCCTTTTTTAACTATCTCCATAGTCCTTAAGTTTGTAAGGTCTTCTCCGTTGTATATAACGGAGCCAGATTCTTTTTTAACCAGGTTCATTATAGCTCTTAAGGTGGACGACTTTCCTGCGCCATTGGCACCTATCAGCGTTACTATTTTGTTTTCTTCTATATCTATGTTTATGCCTCTAAGGGCTTTAATGCCCCCATAGCTCACGTACAGATCTTTAATGGATAGCATTACTCCACCCCCAGATATGCTTCTATTACTCTTTGGTCATTCTGAATATCGTATGGATTTCCCTCGGCAATTTTTAGACCGTGGTCGAGCACGTATATCCTGTCGGATATTCCCATTACGACGTCCATATGGTGTTCTATCAGGAATATGGTCAAATCAAATTCATCTTTAATGGCTCTGATAAAGTCCATAAGGTCCTTGGTCTCCTGAGGGTTCATGCCAGCCGCAGGCTCATCCAGAAGCAATAGCTTTGGATCTGTAGCCAGTGCTCTTGCTATCTCCAACCTTCTCTGCATTCCGTAGGGAAGCGAATATGCTTTTTCTTTTCTGGACTCATACAGACCGACTTTCCCAAGTAGGTAATGAGCTTTATCCATCATTTCCTTTTCTTCATTTACATACTTTGGCAATCTGAATATTGACGAGAACATGCCGCTCTTAAGCCTTAAGTGACTTCCGATGAACACGTTGTCTTCTACGGGAAGATCCTTGAACAGCCTGATGTTTTGGAATGTTCTGCATATCCCTATATCTGCAATTCTATCCGGTCTCATTCCGGTTATGTTGATGTCCTTATCTTCCGGAGTATATATGATTTGGCCTTCTGTAGGCCTGTAAACTCCTGTTACCATGTTGAATGCAGTTGTCTTTCCTGCGCCGTTAGGGCCTATAAGCCCGACGATTTCGCCTTTATTTATGTGTGCCTCAAAGTTGTTGACAGCGACGACTCCGCCAAATTTCATTGTTATATCATTGAGTTTTAGCATAGCGAGCCCTCACTTTCGTCAATGTTGTAAGGAAGATGTTGTCTTTTTTGAATATGATTACAAACATCAGTATCAGCGAGAATACTACCATTCTGAGTCCTGGAAGTGCAGGTGTGGTTACAAATCCAAGGTTCATTGAAGCATCGAGGAATCTCATTCCCTCCATAGCTACAGTTACAACTATGGCAGCTATAACTGTTCCTCTGATGTTCCCCATTCCACCAAGAACTACTATAAGCAGTATATTGAAGGTCAGCGCAAACTTGAACAGCGTTGGGTCTATTGTGCCTAGAGACACAGCCAGAAGCCCTCCGCCTATTCCTGCAAAGAAAGATCCAAGTGTAAAGCTCATAACCTTGTGCTTAAACAGGTTGATTCCCATTGACTTTGCCGCTATCTCATCTTCTCTGATTGCTTTGAAGGCCTTGCCGTAGCTTCCTTCCATGAGTCTGATCATGACAAATATGGTCAAAATGGCTGCAACTCCCGACCAAAGTAGATTTGCCTTAGCCTGAACGCCAAAGATGTCTGCAATAAAGTCGTTCTTGTGCAAGGGTATTCCCTTAAGTCCCAGTGCCCCATTAGTGACGGTCTGAAGGTTGATTATTACAACCCTGATTATCTCTGAAAATCCCAGTGTAGCAATTGCAAGATAGTCGTCTGTAAGTTTTAATACAGGCGCTCCTATCAGAAATCCAAAAAGTGCCGCCATAAGACCGCCCATCAGAAGTGCGAAGATAAATGGCATGTTCAAGTTTAATAGTGCGGGCATTATGGGCTTCATGTAGAAGTTCATCTCTTTCATCTGAGGTGTTATTGTGAGCATTGCTACAGTGTATGCTCCAATTGCCATAAAGCCTGCATGGCCCAGTGAAAACAGTCCTGTAAACCCGTTTATAAGGTTAAGGCTAAGCCCAAGTATTACATATATCAGCGACAGATTTATTATTCTTATTTTATAGCTGTCCATCGTAAGGTTTAATACTACTAAAAGTATCAATGTTCCAATGGCAAAAATTAGTTCTTTTATCTTTTTATTTCCCATTATATTCTTCATGGCTACACCTTCTCTGTCATCTTCTCGCCCATCAGACCAGTTGGTTTGACGAGGAGTATAACTATTAGGAGTATGAAGGAGAACGCATCTCTGTACCCTGATAGGGTTGGCATGAATGCTACGAGCATTATCTCGCCTAAGCCTAAGATAAAGCCACCTATGACGGCGCCCTGGATGCTCCCGATTCCTCCGATAACTGCTGCAATAAAGCACTTAAGCCCTGGCATGACACCCATTAGGGGCATAAGCTGCGGGTACTTTGTACCCCAGAGGATTCCTCCAACTGCAGCGAGGAACGAACCTATGAAAAACGTAAATGATATAACTCTGTTGATATCTATTCCCATCAGGCTGGCAGCTTCGTAGTCCTTTGACAGGGCTCTCATCGCCATACCTGTTTTTGTCGTTTGAATTATTAATGTTAATCCTATTAAAAGTAATATGGTAATTATAGGTATTACTATTGATACTACTGCGACAGATACGCCGCCGATTACAATGGATTTGCTCAGTATCATTGGAATTGGAAATGCTTTAGGTCTTCCACCAAATACCAATACCCCAAGGTTTTGTAGTAAGAATGATGCTCCAATTGCGGATATCATGACTGTTATCCTCGGTGCAGTTCTAAGTGGCTTGTATGCCAGTCTTTCAAGCACCAGTCCAAAGACCCCTGTTATAGCAGCAGATAAAATGAACACAATCCACCAGGGGATTGGAGTGTACGTAATCCCGTAGTATGTGATATATGCTCCCAGCATAAAAATATCACCATGGGCAAAGTTGATCAGACGGAGTATTCCGTAGACCATCGTATAGCCGATGGCAATAAGTGCATACAGACTGCCCAGGGAGGTGCCATTAACAAGATGCTGCATGAATTCCTGAATGCTCATTAAATTTTCCCCCTAACAATTACAACAAAAAAGATTGATGAACCCTCCTCCTTTTAGGAGGAGGGTTCTGATATTTATGGTTCTACAGTTGTCAGGTAGATGAATTTTCCGCCGTCAACTTTGTTTATGACTGCTGATTTAACAGCGTCGCCATTCTCATCAAGAGTTATGTTTCCAGTTGCTCCAACAAATCCTGTTGTCTTTGCAAGTTCTTTCTGGATTGAAGCAGAATCAGCTGCTCCAGCTCTTTCTATAGCATCGATTATTACCATGTAAGCGTCGTATCCAAGTGCTGCAAATGCGTTAGCTTGTTTGCCAAACTTTGCTTCGTAGTCAGCTAGGAATACAGTTGATACGTCTGTTACAGGAGCTTCTGAAGTAAAGTGAGTTGAGAATACTGCTCCTTCAACTGCATCTCCACCAATTGATAGAAACTCAGGTGCTTCCCAAGTGTCTCCACCCAGCATAGGAGTCTTCATTTCGAGGTCTCTGGCTTGTTTGATAAGTAATGCTGACTCGCCGTAGTTTCCAGGTGCAAATATTACATCTGGGTTAAGTCCTTTAACGCTTGTAAGCTGAGCTGTAAAGTCCTGGTCTCCAGTGTTATAGGATACAGTTGCAACTATACTGTCAGGATCGCCTGTAAGTGCTACGAAAGCATCTACAAAGTACTTGCTAAGTCCTACTGAGTAGTCCTGTTGAACGTCCTGAATTATTGCTGCTGTCTTAGCTCCTAAATCTTTGAATGCATAGTTAGCCATTACTGTTCCCTGGAATGGGTCGATAAAGCAGACTCTGAAGTAGTAATCGTTGTCCAGTGTTACCAGTGGGTTGGTTGGTGAACATCCAACTGCTGGAACCTGAGCAGTTTTAACTATGTCTCCTGCTGCCATCGCTAGTGATGAACCATAGCTTCCTATTATAGCGACTACTTTGTCCTGCTCGATTAGTTTGTTGGCAGCACTAGCGGCCTCAACTTTGTCAGATTTGTTGTCAACGACGACAATCTCAACTTTTTGACCAAGAACTTCTGGTACTTTCTCATTTGCAAGTTCAATTCCCTCAACGGTCATTTCTCCTCCGGCTGCGTTGACACCAGTCATTGGTTCAAATACGCCAATTTTTATTACATCAGCCTTTGAAGGAGTGTCTCCACCGCCACCGCACCCTGCCAGCAGGCCTAAAACCATAACTGCTGATAGAGCGAGTAACATAAACTTCTTCATAGATTTTTCCCCCTTTTTTGTAGTCCTTATAGTTTGCCATTTTGCGCTTGTAGGCAGCAATTAGGCTTTTATGTCAGAGAAGCAATTTTGCTTTCGCCTCTGGCACTCTTAATAATTTATAGTATATATCGATACACCTCCGATGTCAATATTACACAGTTTGTGGAGGGGGTAGGGGATAGTGAAAAGTGAATAGTGAATAGTGAATAGTAGGGGCTAGCTTTGCTGGCCATAGTGAAAAGGTTTTCTGTCATCCTGAACGCAGTGAAGGATCTTGATAAAAAAATAATTTTATGACGCTTTTATCTCGTTTCAAATGCATTTGATTTAATATGTAATCATATTGTAATATGTATTTTTACGATTTATGTAGACATTACATTAACTTTGTAATATAATAAAGTCACTAATATTGCCGGACAGATTTGATATTGTAATATTTACGAGTAATGATATAATCTTTCCTGGAGTGTGATTTTTATGAAAAGAAAATTTATCGGCTTATTAGTAGCCCTGTTAATACTTATACAACCTATACAGCTGATGGCTGCTGGATTTACCGATGTACCAAAGAACGACTGGTGCCATTCTAATGTAACAAGGATTGCGGATATGGGGGGCTTTAGTGGTTATCCTGATGGATCTTTCAGGCCTAAGCAGACTATGACGAGGGCTGAATTCATCAAGGCGACCGTTTCACTCTTAGGATATGACAACGTTAAGCCAACCGGGACTCACTGGGCAAGCGGATATATCGACAAGGCAACTAAGCTTAAACTAATTTGTCCAGATATGACTCAGAATCTCGACCAATACATAACAAGATACGACATGGCGAGAATATCATCAAAGGTGCTTACATATCAGAATACTAAGCCAGACAATCACTTGGCAGCATATAGCAGTCAGATAAAAGACATAGACAAAGTTCCAGTTGTAGCTGGCGATGTAGACCTGAAGACAGCAGTTCTTCACTCATTCGCTAACGGGATAATCACGGGATATCCTGATGGAACATTCAGTGGAGCTAACACTCTGACTAGAGCCGAAGCAGCAACTGTTCTGTTAAGACTTGTAGATGAAAGCTTGAGAGTTGCACCCGCTGCTATAGATCAGTCATCTGATTACGCAGTTCAAGTTCTAGATCTGGTTAACGCAGAGAGAAAGAAAGTTGGACTTGGTCCCTTAGTTATGGACCCACTTCTACAGTATGTAGCTGGCGAGAAATCTAAAGACATGGCAGTACATAAGTATTTTGACCACGATTCACCAAACTACGGTTCACCCTTCGACATGATGAAATCATTCGGAGTGAATTACAAAGCTGCAGGCGAAAACATTGCAATGGGATTCAAGACTCCTAAGGATGTTGTTAAGGGCTGGATGGATTCACCTGGACACAGAGCAAATATTCTAAGTGAAAAGTTTGGAAAGATTGGAATTGGAGTTTACTTTGGGGACAGAACTTATTGGACTCAGTTGTTCACGAACTAAAAGCAGTGAATAAGTAACAGTGAATAGTGAACAGTGAATTGTAGGGGCTAGCTTTGCTGGCCATAAATCTTAAACTTAGTAGATATTATTAGAGGGTAACTGACGTGGTCAGTTACCCTCTTTGTGTTTACAGCGTTACTTTTATTTCTCCATCTGGAAGTAATTCTGTGTTTGCTTTGAAAACTTGCTCGATGAATGAAAGTGGCACATAAGTTCTGCCTTCGTGAATAACAGGTGCAGTTTCAAGCCTTATCATCATCTTTGCAAAATTATACGTATTTCTTCCTATTGTTACTAATGTCCACTGGGGACCTCTTGTCATCTCAACTGTTTTATTGGTTCCATCCCATTTGATTTCATATCCAAGGAATTCAGCTACAGCTCTCAATGGAATCATTATTACATCGCCTTCAGATTTTAGCATCTCTTGTGTTAAAATCAGAGCGTCTTCTTCCAACACTTCAACTCCTGGTAGTACAATTATCTTTTCTGGTGTTGTTTGTCCTGGGTAGCTTTCTAATACAAATTTGTAGAAAATAGCTAGTTCATTCCCTGCGACAAGATCCTTTTCAACTTCACTACCTTCTTTGTCCACTACGACAGTATCGTCACCAACTCTGATGACAAGTGAACCGTCAGCACTTAGAAGATTTTCGTCAAATTTTTCAACCATGACAGTGTTTGTGTTTTCGTCTCCATCCATGATAACTACAACTTGAGGTGTAAGTTGAGGTGGTTCGCTAAGTGCCATTGGAGTGTTCGTCCTGTAAAAGACTGCAACTTTGGTTCCGTCACTCAGAAGCTTAGCTTCAGCTTTGTCCATTGTAGTCTGACTCAAAAGAAGAGTGTTCTCGCCGATGTTGGCGAAGAATCTATCAAGTCCTTCTTCTTTGTCGTTCTTTACGAGTATTCTTACGTAATTGTCCAGTTCGATGACTTCTTCAAGCGTAGCATCTGTCCTGACGTATTCATTCTGAGGTAATTCTACAGGTGCATTTATCGGCATAATTAGCAACTCCTCTCCAAAGGATGTACCAAAGCTCATTGTGAGCATTATCGCAATTAGCATCAAGGTCGCGATTCTGTTTTGTTTTTTCATCAATTCTCCCCCTAACATTCATTTCACTTATAACTATACCAAGAATGGCGGTTAGAAGGGTGACAAAATAATGACAAAGCAACAAACGGGCGATCTAAGATCGCCCCTACAAAAAAACAACCCACTAGCACTCTGTGGGTTAGAAAATGTGAGTAAACACTCCTGCGAGTTTTCTCGGATTTAGTTGTCTTTCTTCTTTTGCTCCAGACAGTGGTCTATCGTCTAATGCTCTTTCAGGATTTTCATAAACTAGCTTCCAGTAATATTCTTTGGCTACTGCTGACTTTAACGTTTCCATTTCATGCATTACGTTGGGAGACCGCCTTCCATCTGAATGACTATCTGTTCCCAAAAGTGCCCATGGGGACTGTCCCCAGGGGCACTTTTGGTTAGATTCTTTTTACTATCCCTCGTGAGATTCCTGTTAATCTCGATATCTGTCTGGCGTATATGCCTTCCTCTTTACAAGCTTTTATCAACTTAGTTCGTACTTTCTTGTCAAGGTTTATTGCTTCATCAGGGCTTTTTATATTGCCTATCTTCATAATTATTTCTCTGGCCTCAGAATCACTCAATCTTATATCTTGATCATTATCTAAACACGAATCCTGGTTTTCTTTGGAGTTGTATTTTATAAACGTTGCTAAAGCTCTTTGCCTATTAGGATCAATAATATCAAGCCCAAAATCTATGTCGCAAATACTTGGTTTTCCTATGTATTCTCTATAACTTGACCACATATAATCTTCAGCATTCTCAACTATACCTGCCTTCACAGGATTCTGATGAATATACCTTGTTACGACAAGGAAATACTCGTCGTTATCTACTGCTTCACTTCTAAATCGTCCCTGAAATAATTGTCCTTCTCTTTCATATTTCTTATTGTACCAATATACAAAGCTGGCAGCTAATGTTTGAAATACCTTGCTCAGTTCTTCTGAGCCTTCTTTAATTAGTAAATGAACGTGATTATCCATCAGACAATATGCATATATCGAATAATCCAGCTTCTCTTGGTAATCCATCAATGTTTTGAGATATCTTTGAAAGTCTACATCATCTTCAAAGATTGTATGATGGTTTATTCCTCTTAGCATTACATGATATATTCCGGTGCTACTTCTTTCCCTTGGTTGTCTAGCCATATTATCACCTCTTGCTGTATTTGCCCGTGGGGACTGCCCGGGGGCACAAATAAAATGGGTGACTTAAAGCCACCCTAGGGAATATTAAGTGCCCAACCTAATGCTGAGCTAAATAGTATCTTCTCTTATATATATTATTCCCAACACATAATAAAATATTCAAAAAAAGTAAGAAAAGCAACTACAAGTTGCTTTTCTTTAAAAAACGCTATACTTTTATAGCCATATGCTTGACCCACGTCAAGCTAAATAATTACATTTATTTGATTATATAAAAAAAGTTATTTTATGTCAAGATTTTTCATTAATCTAACACAAATCCTTTCAACCGCTTCAGATTCTAATTCTGCAACTTTATGTATTAGTCTTGCCTTATCTAGATAGTGAATCTGTTCAGTTTTTGCCTTTGATGGCAATTTATCCAACCTTCCATTTTTTATATCTTTTAATTCTATCTTTTCATGAGAATAATATAATTTACTATTACTTGATATAGGTATACATACTACCGTATTACTGTATAAATTTCCTTTATTATTTTGCACAATTAAAACGAGGTGCTTATCATTGATTTCTTTGCCTATGTTTTCACCAAGTTGGGCTAAATAAATCTCGCCTCTTCTGGGCCTAATAGGATGCATGTGCTTTTGATCCATCTTCTTTTTCTCATCCTGCTCATGTGCTAATCTGTTAATGTCTAGCTTCTCTTTCATCCATTTCAAATATCTGATGCAATCACTATATTTTTGTGTGTCTATTAATTGTTCTAAACTCCTAAGACAAGATTCAATATCATCAATCTCTTTTAAAGATAAATCATTTATGTCCTTGATATTTTCTGATTCTTCAAATCTTCCGTCATCTAAAACCAAACTCTAGCCCCCTTTTCTTATGTCTCATTAATTGTTTTTCATTATGTCATTTTTTCTGAATAATGACATAATAAAGCACTTTGAATGATTAAAAAAGCTACTATTCTTCAAATCCCACTATGTATAAAAGAGTTAGATATTAATTTTCTAGGAAACACCATTTGAAAAGAATTATATTTGCCCATGGGGACTGACCCCGTGGGCACTTTTAGAAAATGTGAGTAAACACTCCTGCGAGTTTTCTCGGATTTAGTTGTCTTTCTTCTTTTGCTCCAGACAGAGGTCTATCGTCTAATGCTCTTTCAGGATTTTCATAAACTAGCTTCCAGTAATATTCTTTGGCTACTGCTGACTTTAATGTTTCCATTGCATGCATTACGTTGGGAGACCGCCTTCCATCTGAATGACTATCTGTTCCAATAAAACTATATAGTTCATTCTTTAGAAATCTAAAGGCTGTCTTTTTGATTGCCTTTCCGTAGAAGCCGTCAAGACTCTTAAGATTGAGCTGTGCATACGCCCCCATCTCGACAAGATCCTGTAGTCTATCTGGATTGTTTATTATTACAGAATTCCTCTCGGGATGAGCCAGTATGGGGGAAAACCCCTTTAATCTAAGTTCATAAATAATATTTGCTGTATCCATAGGAATATCAGAAGATGGCAGTTCAAAGAGAACATATCTGCCATTATTTATGCTAAGCGCTTTATCACTCAACAAATCACTGACTGTATTTGCTGAAACATAAATCTCGTTTCCAGGCAATACTGTCAGTTCTATTCCGTTATCATAAAACAGTCCATTCATTTCTTTGACGCTATTTAATATCTTAGAAGAATAGTCAGAGTCACTATAATCAAACAGATGAGGAGTTGCAACGACTCTGCTAAAACTATTAGCTACATAAATTCGTGCCATCCTCATTGACATTTCTATGCTTTTCGCGCCATCATCTATGTTTGGCAGTATATGTGAATGCATATCAATCATGCGAATCACTCTCCATAGTAGTTTTCATATTGGTAATATGAATATCCGTAATACTTTTTGCCAGTTGTTGGCACTTTGTTTAATATTACTCCTAAAATCTTTGCGTTTACTTTTCGCAGCTGTTCTATGCAGTAAACTCCAAAATCTATTTCTGTCTGTCCAGCTTCTAAAACCATTATTGTTCCATCAGCTAATGTCGAAAGTATAGCACTATCTGTTACTAGCCCTATTGGTGGTGAGTCAATTATAACCATATCGTAGGACTGCCTGACTTTTTCAATGAAATTCTTCATTCTGACAGAGCCGAGTAATTCTGCCGGGTTTGGAGGTATCGGTCCACTGCTAAGTATGTGTAGGTTCTCCATTACCCTGTGTCTTTTAACCTCTAAATCTATACTGCTGTCTCCAATAATTATATTTGTCAAGCCTGACAAATTGCTCATTCCAAACATTTTATGCACACGCGGTTTACGCAGATCGCAGTCTATTATGAGTGTCTTTTTACCAGATTCAGCTATTGAATACGCAAGGTTTGAGCTGACTGTAGATTTTCCTTCTCTTTGTTTTGCTGAAGTGAAAACCAGTAGTTTGTTATCTCCATCAACATTTGAAAACTGGATATTCGTCCTTAGTGTTCGAAATGCTTCAGAAATTATGGATTTGGGGTTATCCATTGTAAATAGCTTTGCTTGTCTTAATTCCCGCTTTTTTTTACTCTTCAACATAGGGTATCGCTCCTAAAACCGGCAGGTTCAAATACTTTTCTACATCCTCCGGTGACTTTATGGTATTATCTAAAAACTCAATTAAGAAAGCCAGAAATACGCCTGCCATTATCCCCAAAACAGCAGCTATGGCTATATTCAGCTTAGATCTCGGACTTACTGGAATAAGATTTGGGACAGCAAGATCTATGACCTGAACGTTTTCAACTTTCATTATCTGCTGAACAGTTTCCATGAAAACCTCAGCAGTTTCGTTTGCTATTTCGGCAGCAAGATATGGGTTGGTGTCAGTTACTGTAATTCCAATTATTTCTGTGTCTTTGACCAGTCTAACGCTTATTTTATCTCGTAGCTTTGTATTAGAGATATCTAAGTTCAGATTTGATATTACCCTATCTGATACTGCTCTAGTCTTTATCAGTTCTCCATATGTTGATACGAGCTTTTGATTTAGCAAAAGCTCGTTATATTCTATTTTATTATCGCTTATATAATCCTTAGGACGACCTACCATCAGCGTTGTGAATGCGCTGTACTGCTTATCTAAAACTATAAATGTTATAAAAGAACTTGCGACAATTGCTAAAATCAGTATTAAAAAGATAAGCCGCAGGTGTTTTCTAAGGATAAATAAGAGCTCTCGTAAGCTAATTTCTTCCAAATGAACTTCCTCCCTGGGATTCAGGTAATTTTATTAGATACAAGTTTGGCTTTGCCAAACTTGTATCTAATTTGTAATTTCTGCTGTTACCTTTGTAACTCTATCTCGAAAGATACTGGAGTTGACCCATCTGTTACAGTTATAATAACTTCATTTCCAAATGCATCAAAGTGATTTTCAGTAATTTCATGATGTATATATATTGAAACTTCTTTTGTTAAATCTGTTGGTATACTGTAAATATCTTTTATTAAGTCCCAACCAACAAAATTAACACTTTTAATACTAACAGTTTTATTAAATACTACTCTTATTACATAATCATCTTTTGCATTAAAAGAAAATGGTACCAGTATCTTACCGCCATTTATAGTAGCTTCTACACTATTTAACCATGCTTCTTCAATCTTCGGTGCAGGTGTTCCTCCACCACCACCGCCTCCGCCGCCGCCACCACCTGTGGATGGCTCTTCAGCTTCTTCGGTTACTGTAAGGTCTTCACTGATTACAGTTGTCGTTACTTCTACATCGATTTCGTATCCTTCGCCAGTTCCCATAACTTCAAGAACTTCTACTGAACCGCTTCCAGCAACGCTAGTTTGTGGAGCAGCAGTTACTAAAGATGTAACTTTTCCTTCTATACCAACTTTTGCGCCTTCTGCTTCTTTGAAAATCAGAATACTTGCAACTGTTGAATCTTCATCTACAAATACGTCAGATCCAACTGCGTTCATTCTTATTTCGCCTACTTCTGCATTTTGGAGAGCGACTGGTACATCAGCATTGACAATAACCTTGTCAACTTTACCTTCGACGATTACCTTGTCTTCCCCATCTTCTATATATATTACGTCAGCCTCAGTTCCATCTTCAAAGAAAACTCTAACTGCTCCGTCATATCTTGAAACGACCAAAGTACTTCCTATTGAAGTTCCACCTTTGATAAGTATAGAGTCTACGCCTCCACCTCTGACAACTAATCTTCCCTCAATTACCACATTGTCAAGTGTAAGGTTTCCATCGCCAATACCATCTCCAGCTATAAGGTCGCCTTCGATAGTCATGTCTCTAAGTACTACATCTGGTACATTTATCATGACATTTCCTTCGCCAAGTCCAGTGTATTCGTCTGCAACGTTTACATAAGTCTTTATCATATTGAACATAAGCTGAGCAAATTCAGCTCTTGTAATGTACCCTTGTGGATTTATAAGCCCGTTTGAACCCTTAACATAACCAGCATTAATAAGAGCGTAAACTTCGCCTTTAGCCCATATAGATATTTTATCCAGGTCGGAAAAGCCTTCTGGTGCTACGCCTGATGCCTCAAGTTTCATTGCTCTTGCCATTACGATAAATGCTTCTTCTCTTGTAATGTTGTTGTCGGGATTTAACTTGTTCCCGTCGCCTTTAAAAGTTCTCATTTGTGCTGCTTTAGCCATTTCATCTTTGTACCAGGATGTTTCTGATACATCAGTAAATCCTGCAAGAGAAGCCTTTTCATAAGCTCCAAATGCCCTGTTGATTATAGTTGCCATTTGAGCCCTTGTAAGGTTTTCTGAAGGCATAAGCTTTCCATTTGAACCCATTAAAAGCCCGTTGTCAACAGCTGCTGTTAAAGCTTCAGTTGACCAATCCTGTGGCATGTCTGAAAAACCATCTGCAAAGCTCATTGCAGGCACCATTGTAGCAATCATTACCAGTGCCAGAATCATAGCGATTCTTTTTTTCATTGTCATTCCTCCCTGTTCTTATAATATGTTTGTAACGCATAATATCAAGCTACTTAGCACACTTGAATTATTTGGTAAAACGATGTTTCTATTATATATTAATTATTAACATATATCTATATTCAAATCCAAATATTTACAAATTATTACCTATTAAATATCGGCCAGTTTTAGGAAACATTAACCCAATTGTAATACAAAAAAACGCCATTTTAAGTTATAATATAGCCATAGGAGAAAATATAGAAAGGGTGATTCATTAATGAAGAGACTCTTATCCTTCATACTGGCACTTGTATTGCTTATGAGCGTGCCTTTTACGGCATCAGCTGCAAGTCCTTATGAAAAAGAAGGTGTGTTTTTAAAAGACCTGGGAGTTCTTAAGGGTGGTACTGATGGAGATCTAATGCTCGAAGACAATCTTACAAGAGAGCAGATGGTAGTCCTTATTTCAAGGTTATATGGCAAGGAAAGCGAAGCTGAAGGTTATCTTTCAGCCAATAGTTTTACAGATTTAGGGCCTTCTAACCTGTACTATATTCCTTTTATTCTTTGGGCAAAGGACGAAGGTCTGATTAAAGGAATGACAACCAGTACATTTGGAGTTGGCCAGCCTGTTACTACACAGCAATTTCAGACTGTGCTTTTAAGGGCACTTGGATACGTTGAAGAAGCTGAAGACTGGTACAATGTGCCAGAGTTTTCAAAACAAATAGGCCTGATGAGAGGGTTGAACTTTGAATCTGAAGCTAAACTGAACAGAGGTCAGGTAGCTGCTATGCTTGTAAATGCGCTTGGACTAAACACAAAGGGGACTAGTTCCCCTTTAGCTGTTAAGCTGCGATTGGTACAGAGCCCTGGAGAAAGCGAAGAACCTGAAGAACCAGAAGAAGAACCTGATAACGACGTAGATGATGAAGATGTTCCTGATTACCCATCTCTTACAGGAAGCTTTGGTTTTGTTAACAACATAATACTTACTTTCGACAAAGAGATGGATCAAAAAATTGCACTTAATAAAACAAACTATTCAATTTTCTTTGGAAATGAGGAAATATCTCTTCCAACTGAATCAAAGATATCCATTTCGAAGGATGGAAAATCTATAGGAATTACACTGCCACAAAATATTGGCTCAGTGTTCACAATAATAGGTATTGAAGGCAATGTTTCTGCGTTAAAGGCTATCGGCCTTAAGGATACTGATGGAAACAGAACTGACCCTTCCATACTAAATGTAGTTTTTGACGACATTTCTGCTGGCCTTGGAAAGGTAATCGATTACGATTCAAAATATCCTGGTAAACAAGGTGCTCTTACTGATGAAGACACTATTAAGGTACGATTCAACGTTCCAATATCATCAGCAAAGGTTAGCGATTTTGTTGTTCCAGGAAGAGATATTGAGAGAATTATTATTGACGGCTCGAATACTATTAGTCTTAAACTAGACGAAGCAGACGAAACTTACATTAGAAATAGTACAATAACTATTGTTAAGGACAATTCGATTTCTACAGTTCTAAACTCACCTGTAGAAGCCGCTGATATTAAGATTATTGACTTGGTGAGCCCAAGGATGATATCCAGAAGAGCTGATGTTAGAAGAGAATACATCGAGATTGCTTTCAGTGAGCCACTAGAAGAAGATGGATCCAGTCTATATAGAAGAGATTTGGAAGTTATCAGACTTGGGGACAGGTCAGCTGATGATATGATTTTAAGGGACAGTGATTTCTCAACTTCGATAAAATCTGATGACCCTACGATTTTGCTTATTGAAATTACGAATAGCGCTGATGCTGCTTATTATTCTATTCGGATAATCGAGGTTCCTTCTTATATTAGGGATAAGGATGGAAATTTAGTGGAATCTTCGGATACTATTGAAACGAACAGAGAGTTGTAGTTTTGCGATTTAATGGAGCTTAAATCGTTTTTTCGGACCGCTCGAGGCCGCTTGGCCAAGTAATGTCCTCAAAACGATTACCCTCCAATCAACGTAGTGTTATTGTGTTGTTCTATGTAATTGTATCCTCAGTAAATAGTGAAAAGATGAAAAGATTAGATTCTTCGCTTCAATCGGAATGACAAGAATTAAACAGGCTCTGGGTTCCTTTTGGAAGCCAGAGCCTTATTTTTACTTTGATATAGCCTGTGCAAGCTCGGTTATGCTCTTTGTCAGTTCGTTAAGTTTTCCTTCTATCCTCACTAGAAGATATATGGAAATTACGATTGGAAAACCGAGGTTTGCCACGCTGGAATATATTTCATCCATTTATTAGATCTCCAGTTCGTTTACTGTTGTAGTCACTATTCTGGCTCCAACAACGCCTGTCAAATCTCCATTAGTTGACCTGAAAACGCCTGCATTTACTAACATCTCCATTGCATCTGCAACTTCTGATGCTGCAAGATCTTCTCTAGGGTTGTCGATGCTCATTCTGTAACTTTTGTTTATTGTGTCGATGTAGTCCATTTCAAGTTTTGTCTTTTCCACTTAATCACCTCCTTACAGGTTTAATTCAGGATTACTGCTCGTTAAATTCGTACTCTTCAATCTTCTTAACTTTTAGAAGATTTCTGCTTTGCAGTCCTGCAAGTACTACTCCGCTCATGTGCATGTTTTCGTCGGTCGCTTCAGTTTTTACGTTTGTGAAAACTTTTGAAGCGAGTTTTTGTTTGCCGTCGATTATTCCTGCATCGAGTTCAAGTTTAAGAGTTTTCTTTGCTATCTCAGCTACTGTTGCCATCATCTCACCTCCCTTCATACTTGTTAAATATGATTTTGGGGATGATTTTACTATTCGAGGGGAAAAAAATAGGGCCAGCGAAGCTAGCCCCTACAATCGTACGTATGCAAATAAACATTATATAATTATAATTTAATGGCAAGTTAAAAGATAAGATTCTTCGCTAACGCTCAGAATGACAGCGTTGTGGAAGTCGGAATGACAGCGTTTTACGAGATTCCTCCACTACGTTCGGAATGACAGAATCGTTATTCACTATTCACTCTTACTTATTCACTGTCCTATACGTTTCAACTATTGTCTTCACAAATTCTTTTACTTCCCCATCTGTTCCACTCCAGATTATTTCGTGCAGGGTCTCTAGTTCCTGCTGTAGCTGCTCAAAGTTCTTTTCGAGTGGTCTGGCGACAAATATTTTATCGTGCTTTGTAGCAGAAATTCCCTCTTCATCTAATAACAGCTCTTCAAAGAGCTTCTCTCCAGGTCTAAGTCCTGTGATTTTAATTGGTATCTCTGAGTATGGTTCATATCCTGACAGCCTTATAAGGTCTTCAGCAAGATCCAGAATTCTTACTGGCTTACCCATGTCTAATATGAAGATTTCTCCCCCAAGTGCCATTGCTCCTGCCTGTATTACTAGCTGCACAGCCTCGGGAATGGTCATAAAATACCTAATTACCTCTTTATGGGTCACAGTAACAGGGCCTCCATCTGCTATTTGCTTTTTGAATAGAGGTATTACACTGCCGTTGCTACCCAGCACATTCCCAAATCTTACGGCAACAAACTCTGTTTCCGAATTCTTATCTATTGACTGTACTAGCATTTCGCACAGTCTTTTAGTAGCACCCATAATATTCGTAGGATTTACCGCCTTATCTGTAGAAATCATTACAAATTTTTTGACTCCATTTTTTGAGGCTGCCACAGCAAGGTTGAATGTTCCAAATACGTTGTTTTTTACTGCTTCCTTTGGGCTGTCCTCCATAAGTGGCACGTGCTTATGAGCTGCTGCGTGGAATATGACATCTGGTTTTTCTTTCTCAACCAGTTCATTTACTCTCTGATTATCTCTCACTGAGCCTATGTATACTATCAAATCTAGGTTCTTATGTTTTCTTCTAAGTTCATTCTGTATTGAATACGCTGAGTTCTCATATATATCGAGAATGACAAGCCTATTTGGCTTTTGCATTGCAATCTGTCTGCAAAGCTCTGAGCCTATTGACCCACCGCCGCCTGTTACCATAACTACTCTATCTTTCAGATAACTGGAAATCTGGTCTAAATCAACCTTAACTTCATCCCTTCCCAGAAGGTCTTCTATCTGCACCTCTCTGATTGAGTTAATTGTTACAACCTCATCTATTAGTTCGTAAATACCTGGCAGTATTTTAAGTTTTGCACCAGTATTCTTACAAATGGCAACAACGTTGCTTATCTCAGATTTTGATGCAGATGGAATTGCAATTATGATCTCATCTATTCTATATCTTTCAACAAGTCTTGGAATGTCTTTTCTACCACCAGCTACAGGTATACCAGCAACTGTATGCCCTTGTTTTGCGGGATCGTCGTCAATTATCACTACAGGTTTACTTCTTAAACTGTAGTGATTCTTAAATTCTCTTATGACCATTGCACCGGCGTCTCCAGCACCGACAATCATTATCCTCTTTTGAGAATCTTTATCCAGTTTTCCTGGTTTATGAAAATAGTTTATTCCTCTTAAACTTAACCTAATACCCCCGATAAATGCCATGTCCAGCAAAAATATTAATACATAAACAGACCTTGGAAGATCTAATCTAAGCAAAAACAGCGCACTAATCATAAGTGCATTTCCTGCAACAGAGGAAACAACCACTTTCATTAGTTCTTCAATACTGGCATACCTAAGTATACTACTATATAGCTTGAAGTAATAATATACCACCAGCTTAATAACAGTTATTATGAAGAAACTCGACAAATATCTGCTAAAGTAAGAGGTAAACTGATTTCCTGATACCCCTTCAAACCTTATGACGAGTGCCAGTATAACAGAAATATTTATGAGTATAGCATCAAGTCCTAAAAGGATGAGCTTTTCTTTGTGTTTTTTCATAGATAATCTCTCCAGAATGCATAAATCAGACTAATCAGTCTGATTTATTAGGCCAAATTTAATTTATGATTTTGCTGATTGTTTCCAGTACTCAGTGAAGAAGGCTGCAAATACCCCTAGCATCAGACCAAGAACAAGTCCTATGGCGACGTTCAATGTTTTATTTGGTCCAACGGGAGTATGTGCAGGATACGCTCTTGATACTACAGAGACGCTTGCCTCTCCTATTAAAGCTGACTCGGCGACTCTGATTTCTTCGTGTTTCTTGACAAAAGCTTCGTATGTGCTTCTGGCCAGGTCAACTTTTTGATTTATTATTCCTTCTTTATATTGTTTTTCTTCATATTCAACCCTTAGGTCTTCTAAGTGTGATTCCAGTTCAGGTATAAGCTTTTCGGCGCCTGATATTTTTGCTTCGAGCTCTGCCATTTCGATTTTCATAGACTTTTCACTGCTGTCCAGTAAGACTTTGCCCGTCTCTTGGTTAAGTGTAAGTGAACTTCCACCTGTAGGGTTAGCTTCAGCAACCTTTACTGCTGCTTCAAGAGACTGTAGTCTAAGGTTCCATTCGTTTTTCCCAGTCTTAAGCTCAGTAAGCTGTTCCATTATTGCTTCCATTTCAAGAGCTATTTCCTGACTTCCCCTTGGTTCAGAAAGAAGATCCCTCTGTTGTAGCAAAGTTTCTTCGTAAAGCTCTTTTTCAATCTCCATTTGTGAAACTATATATTCTGTTGAAGCATTAGCTCTTCTCTTAGCATTTTCGTTTACAAATTCAATGAAATTATCGCCAATTTTATTAATAATGTCAGATGCCATCTGCGAATCAGTTGAAGTCATCTTAATGCTGATAAGCTTTGTATCTTTAATTGTTTCAATAGAAATCTTATTCCTTAAAGTTCTTATTGAATAGCGGTCTCCAAGATTCAGGGTGTCGATAGTCTTTCGCATTACTTCAGGTGATATTATCTGCTGTCTGTAAGTTTCTACGTTCATCGACGGGCTGTCAGTAATGGAATCAAGCATCTTATCGATACTACTGGTACCACCATTTACCCCTGATATAGCTGTATCAGAAGTCATCAGAAGCATATTAGCCTCATATGTAGGTTTTAATATTACAAAACTATATATCATTGTCAGAATAACCGCTGCTGCAGTTATTATTGCAATCAGCTTTTTTTGCTTAATAAGTGTCTCTATGAGCTCTCTTAAGCTAATTTCATCAAACTGTTCTTCCCTCTCCATAAAAATCCTCCTTCTAAATCCTTCCTATACAATAATACATGAATAAGCGGCTTAAATCAATATTTTCTCTAAATATTAAGCTATTATATAACGTAAAAAACTCCGGGTAATAAGGTACCCGGAGCTTGTGACTGCTATTTTATTATTTTTGTGGTATCATGATTATTTGATTCGGGAAGATAAGATCTGGATTCTTGATGTTATTGTACTCAGCAAGCATCTTCCAGTCTACTCCGTATTTTATGCCTATCTTAGACAACCAGTCGCCTGGAACAACAACATATTTGATGTCTGGCTTTGCAGCAGGCTCTTCCGGAACTACTGGAGGCTCTGGCTCTGGCGCAGGCTCTGTTGATATTTCTACAGCAAGAATTCTTCCTTCAATCTGCGGACTTACTACAGGGTTCTCTCCAAAATACTCAATAAGAGCATCGGACAGAAGACCACCTTCACCGACAAATGGCTTGCCAGCAAACATAGTGTAATCGTCTCCGCCTATGGCCATAAAGTCATTTGTGACCATTGTGTATACTTTTTCTAAATCGACAGGCTCATCGCCTACCACAATTTCTGTTACTCTCGATCCTGCAGGCTGATTTGGATCAAACACGTATTTCATTCCACTTACGTGTGGGAATCCACCTGAGGTTGCCGGATAGTCTTTTACTCCGTGCTCAACAGCAGCTGTAAGTTCAGCTCCTGTTACTTCGATAACAGCAAGTGTGTTGGTAAACGGGAATGCTGTAAGAACGTCATTTACCTTTACTTCTCCCGGTGCAATATTAGCTCTAATTCCGCCACCGTTAGTAAATGCTATATCAGCGCCCGTTGAGAGTCTCATTGCATCTGTCAGGAGGTTTCCTAAGTTGGTTTCTCCTGCTCTGACGTGATCTCTCTCTCCGTCAAGCTCTACCTCCGTGCTTCCAACAATAACCTGAACTATCGGGTCGTTTACAGCTTTGGTTTCTGCAATCATAGCTTCAATTTCTTCGTCAGCTTCTAATAATGCAGCTTCTTCATAAGGCATAAGACTTGCTTCTGCCTTTGATACTGCACCGTCAGTTACCTCAACCTTAACAATTCCGATATAGTTCGTGTAGTTTCCAGCCTGAACTATAAGTGTGCCGTTTACAAGATTTCCTTCTTCTAACACTGTGTGGCTGTGTCCGTCGACTATTATGTCAATACCTTCAACTTCTTCTGCAAGCTTAATGGATGTGTTTACAGATGATGCATCATCTCCAAGGTGAACAATTGCAATGATTACGTCAGACTTATCTTTTAACTCTTCAACCATTGCTTTACCTACTTCAACAACGTCTTTAAACTCAATACCTACGCTGTTCTTGGGGCTTGACTTGTACTTAGTTTCGTCAGTTCCCATACCAAAAATACCTACTTTAAGTCCATTATCCATTGTGTAGATTACATAAGGATCAAAATCTGAATAGCCTGTGTCCTCGTGAACAATGTTAGCACCAAGGATTGGGAATTCGGCAAGGCCTTTAAGTTTTAATAGTTGCTCGTAACCATAGTTGAAATCGTGGTTACCAGGTGCCATCGCATCAAATTCCATGGCATTCATCATTTCTACCATCTGCTCGCCTTCTGTAAGGTTGACTATGGTAGTACCGTGGAAGATATCTCCTGCATTTACAAACAGCAGGTTAGGATCCTCTGCTCTGAGCAGTTCCACCTCAGTTTTCATTTTAGCAAATCCGATTTCCTTGTTTCCTTCGTTCTCCTCGACTCTCCCGTGGACGTCGTTTACGTGAACGATTGTAAGTGTCTGGACTTCTTCTGCAAAAGCAAACTGATTTGGCATTATCACCAATGCTAAGATCATCATAAGAGATAATGCTAGGCTTGTAATCCTCTTGTTTCTTATCATAGTTTTCCCCCTTAACTTAATCTATTACTATTTAACACTCATTCAAACATTGTCTTTATACCCATTTATTGCAAAAAAACTACCAAATTAATAGAATATGTCCACTAAATAGTTAGAATCCAAAAAATTCAAATGCGATAAATAACGTATCTATGGTATAATCAAAATATAAAATTCTACTTAGAGGTGGATTAGTTGAGTAAAAAACGAGCTAAACAAAATAAATCAAATTCAATATTTCAGGAGCTATTAAAAGTTGCACCACTTATAGCTACTATTGCAATTATCCCATTAATCGTATTTTTGAAGGTTGTTCCTCCTAATAATGCTACGCTTCTTTTTACAAACGGCGGAGAGAACTTCGATTTCTTTTCGTATTATAAGATGGTTTGGCTACTTATATTTACAGCTATAGGACTCTTGATGTTTATAACCAGATTTGCTACAAGCAGAAGGTCACCGCTTGTAAAAACTAAATTGTATTATCCAATGGCTGGATATTTGGTTTTGGTGCTATTATCGACAATCTTTGCACAGTATAAAGGAGTTGCTGTCCAGGGATTTGTCGACAGGTATGAAGGAATCTGGGTTCTGTTTGCCTATATAGCAATTGTATTCTTAGGTATTAACCTTGTTGAAGAAGAAAAGCAGCTTAAGTACATATTAACAGCCCTCGGGCTATCTGTCGCTGTAATGACGGTTTTGGGACTTACGCAGTTTGTTGGAAAAGATTTTCTAATGACTCCGTTTGGTAAGAAGCTCATACTTCCAAAACAGCTTGAGCATATTGCAGATGAACTGAATTTTACTTTTGCAAGGAGTAAAGCCATTTATGCGACACTTTATAACATCAACTTTGTTGGCGTATACATGAGTATGGTATTTGCACTTTCTTCCACAATGTTTCTCACTTTGAAAGATAAGAGTTATAAATTCTTCTTTCTTGCCGTAAGCCTTATGTCCTTTATGACAATTCTGGGATCCAGATCCAGAGCTGCAATGTTTGGAGTAATTTTTTATGCTTTACTTGTAGCAATTATGCTTAGAAAACAACTTTTTATTCACTGGAAATCTGTGCTGGTCATGTTGGTGCTAGCAGGTGCTATTCTTTTTGGTGTAAACACAGTTAGAGATGGACTGATAAAGGATAGATTTTTGGCAGGACTTAAAAGTATTACAGCCACCAGAGAAATGGATTTGGAAGATATAGTATTTGACGATGACAAGGTAACTATCGTTTTCAATGACTACTCTATGACAATAGAATCTCTTAAAGATGGATTTCTTTTTCTTGATTCAAACGGAAATCCTCTTGAGATGGAGCAAAACGATAGTGTATTGAACACATTAATAGAGCCTTACAGCAAGCACCGCTTTGAAATCCAAATTCACAATGATAATCCAGTATTGTACACAACACTATCTACTAGCCTTGGAAGAAGAAGCTTTAGAATTGTATCCGATAGTGGACAAATGAAGGCAATGTATTATGACCAGAGCTACTTAACTGATTTGAAGTCTCCATACTTTGGATTTGAAGGAAGAGAAGGAATGGCTTCTAGCAGGGGATATATATGGTCGAGAACTATTCCAATGCTCAAGGAGACTATCATAATTGGACACGGACCAGACACCTATGCTCTTCACTTTCCGCATTATGACTACGTTGGAAAGTTCAAAGGTTTTACGAATATCAACCAGATTGTAGACAAGCCACACAATATGTACCTGCAAATGGCTGTCAATACAGGAATTCTATCAGTTCTGGCACTTATGGCTCTTTGGGGAATGTATTTATTCAACAGCTTTAAGTTGTACTTCAAAAGGCCAGAGTATAACACCTTTACAGAGGCTGCTGGCTTGAGTATTTCACTTGCAGTGGCAGTTTATCTGTTTACAGGGCTCACTAATGACAGCTTAATTTCAGTTGCACCAGTCTTCTGGACATTGCTTGGACTTGGAATTTGGGCGAATAAGAGGATCAGTGAATAGTGAACAGTGAATAGTGAATAGTGAATTGTAGGGGCTAGCTTTGCTGGCCATAGTGAACGGTGAAGAGAAAAATAAGATACAAGATCACATAATAAAATAAGCTGACTCCTTTATAAATTGGTAGTCAGCTTTTAGTTTATCTTAAAACACGCAAATCTGTCATTCTGAGCGTTTAGCGAAGAATCTGATCCTTTGCCTTTTGTTATTCACTATTCACTATTATTTATTCACTGCATTTAGTAGTATTTCGATATCATCTGTAGTGAACCATTCAGGTCGATTATAAATACTACTCTTCTTCCTTCCAGGTCTTCCAGTGTATCAAATGCTTCAGTATCGATCAGCGTTGCAAATTGAACTCCATCCAGTGAGTACACTGGTTTCTTGAACGATGTGTTTCTAATCTGGAAATATTGATCGGATATCACAGCATAATATATTCCAGTATATTCATCCACTCCGTAATAGGTTCCCGTATACACTCCATCCATTTTTACAATTGCATTGTTTCCATATATATGAAGTGCATCCTCTGGTACTATCTCTCTAATATCTAAATCAACGAATTTCCCATCGTAGTATCCAAATACAGAGTCAAGTCTGATATCCTTAACACTACCATTACCTTTGTCATCCATAACTCCTATGGTTCTTCTCTCGCCAGTCACTGTTACAACGGGAGAAATGTCATCAAAATCAAATCCATCGATAAAATACACATAGTCACCTTTTGTCGTTATCCGTGCAAATTCGACTATATACCTGTCGTCATTGAATCCATCGTAGTCATCCATTTTATCAAGGAATCTGTCGTAGTCGTATGCTCTGTCATTATAGTACATCGAATACAGACGTTCAGTTTCACTTCGTGATCTGGTACTAGTTTCAACTTCAAATATATCTCCGGTATTAAGCGTGATATAATCTGGTTCGACAACAAAAGGACCTGTGTAGTAGCCAAAAGTCTCATCCACACTGAATTTAACTATTGTATCTTCTCTGTCTATGGTTATATCAAGAACTTTTCCAAGATACATTTCGGTATCAAGGTGTGTATTGAAGTTGATGGTGAATTCTCTATTTTCAGAGTATCTTTGGCTCTGTTTGCCTGCTGTCTTCTTGCTTCTTACTACAGCAACCTCTAATTCGTTTGAATCAATTCCCATTGTCCTAGTGTTTCCAGTTACAATTACTTTATAAGATTCTAGTTCCTCTTCTACAGTTGCTTCAATTGTATTGTAAATCATCTCGAAAACTATTTCTCTGGATGCAGAATAACTGTAACCACCAAAAGGAAGAACAACATTATCAAGTATCCCATTTTCTGTAGCTTTAAGGATATATGGAATATACCAAAGGCTTCCTTCAAATTCATCCAGATTAGGAATATCTCCTTTGGCCATTACCAAGATTTTAATTACTTCAGCATAGGTTATATTATTCTCTGGTTTAAAAGTATTGTCTGGATATCCATTAATATAGTTTAAGTTAGAAGCATAGTTAATATAACCATTTGCCCAGTGATTAGTAAATACATCACTAAATCTACCTGGAAATGGTTTTAGCAAGTCGGCAGTAGACTCTTTATCTTCAACTCTAGTCAAAAGAGCTGCAACTTCTGATCTTGTTATTGGTTTATCCAGCCCATAGGTACCATCTGGGTATCCAGTTACTAAGCCTCTTTCTACAAGCCAGTTAACTTTACTATTTCCTGTTGACACTGCATGGGAGTTATTTGTAAATCCAAACAGTATAAATAATACCGCAAAAAATGCTATTGAGATTCTTTTCATATTAAGCGCCCCTAAATTATGTTTAAACCGACTTTCAAATAGAAAGCCGGTTTTTAGTTATTTAAGCAAAATCATTATTTGATTCTTAGGTTAAGTCTTCCTTTGGTTGTAAAAGTAAAGGTTGCCAGATCTGTTCTTCCATCAGTAAATTTGCCACTTACGCTCGCATCTTTAAACCAATACTGTACTTCATCATAAACATCTTCGAGATAATCTTCAATATCTTCAGTATCTAATTCCCTAAAATCGCGATATGCTGCATCGATTACTACAGATATATCATCTTCATCGCCATCGACAACTACATCAACTTCCACATAACCACTACTTGAATAGTAAATTCGATCAAGTCTATAATTTAATTCATCTTCTAAATCTAACAAATCAGATCTGCTGGAGCTACTTCCACTGCCAAAAACAACTTTGCCACTTCTATCCAGACTGAATTTTAATAACTTAGCCTTGTCATAGTTATCTTGAACAAATCCTGTAACTGTTGCTTTTGAGTATTCATCCAAAATATCGTCTACCATAGACTGGAGTACTCTCTTCTTAGTTGTGTCACTCAGTTTGTCCCAAGCATCATAATCCTTATCTTTAGTCAAATCTACGAAAACCTGCAATTCAATACTCTTAGAATCGCCTTTTAGTTTAATGTCTTCTATACCCAATGTACCTATCTTAGTATAATCTTTATTAAGATCTTTTTCTAAATCTACAACTTCAGTTGATGCTCCATATTTAGCTAATAATGTTTCAAGCTCTTTAATCCTTGCTTCCTTTTGTACTACCTGAGCTGCTAGTGCTTGTACATCTGTGCCCTGCAGATCTATCCTGTAGGTTGAAGGGTTAAAGCTTACCTGGTATCCTAACATACTAGCAATACCTCTCAATGGTACATATGTAGTACCATCAACGATAAATGGTTCAACTGCTGTTCCTGTCTCCGTAAGAGCTTGCTTTTGTACTCCATTTACAAATACTGTAATATTTCTGTAGGATGCTTTTACTGTCTTATCGAGCCAGCTTGCAAAACCTGTGGTTGAAAACGCCATAACGAGCATTAATGCTACGATTAGAATTGCAATTCTTCTTTTGTTTTTTAACATTTTAACTCCCTCCTTACAATATATAATATCCCTTTGCTAGTAAATTGTCAAAGCTTGAAAGCGGTAAAACGTGCATTGTAACTGAATTGTAACTAAAATTCAGTGAACAACTAACAGTGAATAGTGAATAGTTAAAAGGCAAGATCTTTTGGTCGTTACTCACTCGCTGGTTTCATTTTCTTTGCTATATCATCAAAGATAATATATATCACTGGTATGAGGACTAGGGTGATTACTGTTGAAAGTGACAGACCAGCGATTACTACTGAACCCATCGGTGCCATCAGCTCTGCTCCTTCTCCTATTCCCATGGTTATTGGGACAAGACCTAATACTGTTGTAAGTGTTGTCATCAGGATTGGTCTCAGCCTTACTGGTCCTGCCAATAATATTGCTTCTTCTCTTGTCTTCCCTTCTTTTCTAAGCACATTTATATAATCCACCAATACTATACCGTTGTTTACTACAATTCCAGCAAGTATTATAGCTCCTATAAGTGCTGTTACGCCTAGTGACCTGCCTGTCAGGAATAACCCCAGGGCTCCTCCTGAAAATGCCAAAGGTATTGTAAACATGATTATAAATGGATATATCAGCGATTCAAACTGCGCTGCCATTACCATATATATCAGTATAACCGCAAGAATTAGAGCCTGAGTTAACTGGTTAAATGCATCAAGCATCTCTTCTCGCTCTCCGCCCATATAGTAACTGTATCCTTCAGGCATATCGTACTCTTCAAGTTTTATTTCAATATCACTGGTAATGCTATTTAAATCTCTTCCAATAATCTGACCAGATACTGTTACTTCTCTCTCCTGGTTGTCCCTTCTTATCGACACTGGTCCCTTTGCTACAGAAATATCAGCTACAAGACTTAAGGGTATATTTGTTCCCAAAGGTGTAGTAAGTTCCAACTGTCTAAAGTTATCTATGCTTTCAGATACATCACCTTCAGGCTTTATTACCACATTTATCTCATCTCCAGCCTCTTTAAATCGCGTCACAGTCATACCTGTTGAGCCACCTCTTACTCCTGTAGCTACCTGGGCTGTGGTCATGCCATAAAACGCTGCAATTTCTTTCTTTACTGCCACTTCAACAATCGGAACAGAATCGCTTACGCTTGTGCTTACTTCTCTGGTGCCTGAAACAGATTCAACAATCGTCTTCACATCCTCAGAAATATCACCTAGTACGTCTAATTCTGGTCCCTTTATACTTATGCTTACTGGATCGCCTGTCATAATCATCCCCATATTCGATGTCACATTTACTGATATTTCTGCACCAGGTATATCCTTAACTATATTTCTAATGTTTTCAGCTATTTCTGCTGTACTTCGATTCCTTTCTGATAAGGATTCCAGCATTATAGAGATTGAAGCACCACTCCTTGACATAATTCCACCCATCATCGAGTCTCCCGAACCAATATTAGTTGCTACTGACTCAATTTCTAGTACTTGTTTAAGCAGTTCCTCAACTTCCATTGCTACACTATTAATTTTGTCTGTACTGGCACCAAGAGGCAGATTTACGTTTACAGATACCATTCCCTCATCGGTGACTGGCAAAAACTCCATTCCAACGACAAAAATGCTGGCAATACTCAATGCAAATAATATAACTGCAATAATCACTGTTTTGCCCTTGTTCTTTATACTTTTATTTAGCAAGTCTTCATATTTATTTTCAACCTTTTCATAAAAATCATCAAATACTTTATATACTTTCCCAAGCCTTCTTTTCTTTCCACTTTCTTCAGAAACTGAAAGCATCTTGGATGACAGCATAGGAACAAGAGTTAATGACACTGCCAAGGATGCAGCCAAAGATAGCGTAACCGTCATCGCGAAATCTTTAAATATGGTTCCTACAAATCCTTCTACAAAGACGATTGGAAGGAATACTGCGATTGTGGTCAGAGTTGAAGCTGTTATAGCCATTCCAACCTCTGATGCTCCCTTAATTGCAGCATCATATTTTGAGAGGCCTTCACTCCTGAATCTAAATATATTCTCCAACACGACAATTGCACTGTCTACGAGCATACCCACCGCCATAGCCAGACCGCCAAGTGTCATAATGTTTAAGGTAATTCCATTAAAATACAACAGTATAAATGATGTAATCAGTGAAATAGGTATAGATATACCAATAATTGTAGTAGTCCTTAAGTTCTTAAGGAATATATACAGAATTAGAACTGCCAGCAAAGATCCAAAAATAGCATTCTTTGCAACAGTATTAATTGCCTGGACAATGAACATAGAGCTGTCCATGGTAGTCTGAAAGCCTATTCCTGGATAATCAGATTCAAGCTTTTTAAGCTCCGCATGAATTCGCTCTGCTACTTGAACGGTATTCTTACCAGACTGTTTCTGTATTGATATTGTAATGCTCTCTTTCCCATTTGTACGAGATATTGAGCTTAATTCTCTATTGATCAGCTTTACATCGGCAATATCACCAAGACTGATTACATCGCCTGACTGAAGTATTATTGGGGTTTGTTTAATATCTTCTACCGTCTTGTATTCTCCTGTGATTCTAACAGAAAGCTCCTGGTCGCCTTTATTGACACTGCCGCCAGGGTAATTCAGGTTTGAAGCTCCAATTATCTGTCCAAGCTGACCTATTGAAAGTCCCATACCAGAAAGTTGGTTCTGGTTTGCAATTATTTCAATCTCTCTAGTATAGCCACCACCGATGCTGACAGATGCTACGCCATCAAGTCTTTCAAACCTCTGGCTAAAAGTATCCTCTGCCAGTTTTTGAAGCCTTGCAAGGTCTCCTTCTGAAGTTAGAGATATCTGCATTATTGGCATGGCATTAGGGTCAATTTTTAGAACCATTGGATCATCAGAATCCTCAGGTAAAAATCCCTTAACCATGTCGACTTTTTCTCTCATTTCAAGAGCAGCATTTTCCATATCGACGCCGAAGTTAAATTGAGCAATGACAATAGAGCTCCCCTCTGATGAAATGGAGCTCACGGTATCAATATTACCAACTGTTGCAACTGCACCTTCTATTTGCCTGGTTATTAGATTTTCTATTTCCTGAGGCCCTGCTCCTGAATAACTAGTGGATACAATAGCAACTGGCAGTTCAAAATCAGGAAAAAGGTCTATTGGTAGTCTGGTTAGAGAAATTGCACCTAAAAGCACTACTACCAGAACTATCATGGTTATGGTGACAGGTTTATTTACGGAAAACTTAGATATGTTCAATTTTATTCACCCCTGACAACCTTAACCTGAGTACCATTTGAAATATAGTGCTGTCCTTCAATTATTAAGGCTTCGCCAGCTTCCAGACCTGCTTTGATTTCTGTCATTTCTCCAGCATCAAGACCAGTTTGGACAATCTTCTTTAAAGCGAACCCATCTTTTTCAACAAACACGTAGTTTTCACCATTGTTTTCAAGTATCGCATCAGATTTTACAACTACTGCTGATTCAACTCTTTCCAATGTCAGTTTAACTTCTCCAATCATGCCTGGGCGTATAGATTTATCTGGGTTATCCAGATAAATTCTAACAGTATATAGCTGTGTCCTAGGATCTGCAGAGGTACTTACATATTCAACAGTACTCTGTGCAAAATCATCGGAAACAGAACTTACTCGCACATATGCTCTTTGCCCTTTGGATAGCTTCGTAACGATATTTTCTACAACGCTTACCTGGATATATACTCTGTCCACTTCTACAACAGAAGCTGCAATTTGCGAACTGGCAGCAATCTGACCCTTTATTACATTTAGAGAGGATATTGTTCCCTTTATTGGAGATTTTACAATGGTATTTTCAACGCCACTTTTAGCCTGATCATAGCCTACTCTTGCTTGTTCAAGCTGACTTAATGATTGGTTATATGCAATCTCAGCCTGATTTACCTGAGCTTTAATAGCATCAAGATTCAAAGCATTTGCTGATATCTCAGCTTGTTCAAGCTGGCTCTTGGAAACAGCACCTTCTTCATAGAGAATCTTTGTTCTCTCCAAGTTTAATATTGCACTCTCAATCTTTTCTTTGTTTAGCTCATAATTTATCTTAGCCGTATTCAGTCCATTGGAGGCTTGATCAACACTTTTTTGTGCCATTTGGACAGATGCAAGCGCCTGATCGACGTTTCTTTCATAGTCGCCAGGCTCTATAGTAAATAGCACGTCGCCTTCTTCAACCAAATCTCCAAGAGATACGTTGACAGAAGCGACAGTGCCTGAAGCTTTCGGTATTATGGATACTTCCTCATTAGCTACCAACCTACCATTCAAAGTGACAGTCTTTTCAAGTGAAGTCAGTTTGGTAGTCAGAATTTCAACAGGAGTATACTCCTTTTTCGCCTCTTCCACATTAGCAGTACTGCAGCTGGAAAGGATTATGGTTAGTAGTAGTATTACAATTAAAAACTTACCTTTTATGCTGTGTTTCACTTTAATGGCCTCCTATTATTAATTTACAGTTGATACCCCTAGGGCACTTACGCAGTTGACAATTGACAATTAAAAGATTTAAAGATAAAAAAATACATATAAACAACGAGAACACATTTTGATGATTGGCGAGTAATCGTTTTGAGGACATTCCCTGGCCAAGCGGCCGTGAGCGGTCCGAAAAAACGACTTACTTGCCATTAATCTAATCAGTATAACTGTCAATTATCAATTACTTTAACTCCTTCTTTTATATTCGCATCAGGTGACAGTATTACCCTTTCTCCTTCTGCAAGACCTTCTTTTACCTCTATTAGCTTATCGCTGCGTATTCCAGTTACTACTTTTCTCAGTGTGGCTTTACTGTTCTCAACGACAAATACATAGTTTTCGCCTTCTGTTTTAAATACTGCATTTTCTGGAACAGCTAAAGCATCTTCGATTTCATTTATTATGAAGCTAAGGTCTAGATCATAGCCTGGCTTCAGTATACTAAGGGTCTCTTCTAATTCTACCTCTACCTTTACTCTCTTTTGTTCAACTCCTAATACAGAAAGCTTTGAATATGCTTCTGGATATATCTTTGAAACTTTTCCTACGGCTTTATGTATACCCAGATCTTTGCTGTTCAGCTCAACTTTTGTTCCTTCTGAAATTAGCACAGCATCTGAAACCAGTAGTTCAGCATCTATATACAAATCCTTTAAATCTCCAAGTTCAAGTAGTTTTGTACCTGGTTGAACAATCATTCCTTTTTCTGCCATAAGCACTGTAACAGTACCTTTATTATCAGCAGTTATTCTGAAATCTGCTTCATATTCAGATATAGACTCTCTTTGTATCTCCAATTGTTTTAATTGAGATTCATATTGTGCTATTATGCTGGAAGACACAGGGCTTTTCATTTGAGCTAATTGCAGTTGAAGCTTCTGTAGTGATAGGCTCAATGTATCGAGGTTTCGCTCCATAGACTTATAATCCTCTTCGCTTAGAGCTCCAAGTTCATATAGAGCTTTTGCATCTAAAAGTTTTTGTTCTCCATCAACTATTTTGTTTCTCAAATCGGATATGTCCAGTTCAAGGGCTGCTATTGCATTTTTATCCCCAGCCTGTCTGGCTCCATCAAGTTGAGCTTTTGCTGCAACAATCTGTTCGTCGAGCGCCGACAGTTGTCTCTTTGCATCTGCTTCATCTAAAACTATCAGGATATCTCCCGCACTTACAAAGTCTCCTACATAGACATTAATCTCAGCAATAAGACCAGCAACTGGTGCAACTATGGACTGTTTATCTCTAAGCTTAACTTCTCCAACTTCTTCTGCATACTGTGTAATATTTTTTCTTTCTACAATCGCAGAAGAAATCTTTTCAGCTTGAAGATTTAACAACAAAGCTGCAGCTGCTATCACAACAATAATCGCTATGTACAAAAGATATTTCTTTTTCATAGGCTCACTCCTTTGCTGGCGTTATCTACTATGAGACTCTGTTTTTAAGTGCATCTATAAAGTTCAAATGGTGAATTCTTCTATAGGTTGCAATTTGTGCTATAACAATAAATATAACTGTCGCTATAATTGCAATTATATAGGTTGACGGTAATACTATTGCAGGAATTATGTACATATCAGTAGAAACATAAACCTCTACAGACTTAATGGTAGCATACCCCACCGGTATTCCAAGAATAATACCTGCAACTGACATTAGTGCATTTTCTCTAGCTATAAGCCTGTATATCTCATTTTTCTTAAATCCCATAACCCTAAGAGAAGAGAATTCCATTATCCTTTCGTTTATGGTTACTGTAGTTATATTATACACTATTGCAAAGGCAAGTACTCCCCCAAGGAGTATTAAAACTCCTAGAGATATCATCATTATCTCAGTGTATTCTAAAATCATCTCCTGCATGTCGCCAGTGGACTGCACAGACCTGATACCTTCAACATCCTTTAACTGCAAAGCTAAATCTACATCTGATTTTGCATAAGCTCCTGTCGCAATATTCTTCTCACCAAATATTCTATACATTTGTTCAATATCCATGTAAATTCCAGAACCAATAAACTGTTCTACTATTCCTTTAACTTCAAGCATTTGATCTTCAGCATCAGGTAAAAATGTCTTTAGTTCAATGAAGTCTCCTATGTTAGCATCTATTCTCTTGGCAATTAAAGTTGACAGAAGCACTCCGTTTTCTGGCAATATCAAAGCTTTTCCACTTTCATCTGCAAAACCAAACATTTCAGTATCAGAACTTATAGCTATGGCATTGACCGATTCCTTTTTCAGTCCTTTTTTAACCTGTACTGGAACTTCTATCTTAGGTTCAATACTTCTGATATCCGATAATTGTGTAATCTCGAATACACCACGATGTGATAATGGCTGTGCGAAGTCTATACTATGATCCATCTTCTGAAGCTTTCCATACTGGCTGTCAAACAAAGTATCCCATATGGAGCCCATATACACTGGTACCAGAACTATTGCGAAAGTTAGAGATATTGCAAAAATGAAAAATATAACCCTCCTCTTATTTCTAAGCATACTTCTAATTACCATTTTCCAACTGAAGTTGATTTTTCTCCAAGAATTTTCAAATTTCTCTAAATAAATTCTTCGTCCTATCTTTGGTGGTTCTGGCCTCATGGCATCTGCAGGAGTAATTTTCATTACTTCCCTGGAGCCAAATAATCCTGCAGAAATAGAGAATATTGCAGTTAGAGCAACTCCATATATTAAGTAAATAATATCTATGGAAACTTTAAGAAGTGGCATATTCATGTATTCTAGAAAGATGTTTATCATCATTATTGTTACTGGTATGCTAAAAACCAGCCCAAATATTGCTCCTGTCAGTCCGATCAGGGCAGAATACTTAGCATAGTGTAGTAAAATAGTACGGTCAGAATACCCCAACCCTTTTAATACGCCTATTGCCATTCTGTCTTTCTTGACGAGTCTGGACAACATAATACTGGTTATTGTAGCAGAAATAAATAGAAATACAATCGAAAGAGCAGCCGACATGGCAACCTGCGAATCAATTTTTTGTACCATAACTACGTGACTTAACTGGTTGTCTCTCTTAGTGATTGAAATAATACCATATTTTTTAAGTACATCTTCAAGCTGGTTTGTAATTGAATCGAGGTCATCTTCGTATTCAGGCGATACAGTTATAGCAATATCGTTGTAGCTGCCACTATATCCCAATGCTGACTGAGCAAACTCCTCCGTAACATATATGACTCCAAAGCTGGCATCATCTGGCAGAAGCCTTTCTGCACTCTCCGTAAGATATATGTATTCTGGGTTGCCAACTTCACCTATTATTCTTAATGGATAAACCCTTCCACCAATATATGGAGTAATTACATCGCCAATTATTAAATTTCTTGCAATATAAAACTGTTGGAGTACTGCTGTGGAAAACACGTCTTCATCTGGGATATCTCCATTTATTAAATATAACTTGTTTACAATACCACCATCTGAAGGAACTGATACAAGCCTAACGGTGACCTTTTCGTCTGGGTCTTCTACCCTTAAAGGTACATCTACTACAACTCTGCCCTGTACTTCTTTTATTCCATCTATATCATATAGCTTTTGCATGTCAGATACAGGTATCTTTGAAACACTGATGGTGATATGAGAAAAGTTGGTTTCATCGTAGTATTTTTCTATGGAATCGCCCAGTTCCTTTGCAACCATACTAAATGATACAAAGATTATGAGCGCAGCGGCAATAGTAACAGAGACAGAAATAAACTGCCCCTTAGAATTCTTTATGAATCTAAAAAGTCTCAAATCGAGCTTTTTCATCACCACACGATCCTTTCAGGGTCGACAGGGTTTTCATTTGTTTTAATATCGGTAATCTCTCCACTTCGCATTCTTATTACCCGGTCAGCCATTTCGCCTATGGGCATATTGTGGGTTATTATTACTACGGTTTTACCATATTTCACATTTATTTCTTTTAGTAGCTTTAAAATTTTAATTCCAGTCTCAAAATCCAGAGCACCAGTAGGTTCATCGCACAACAATAAGTCGGCATTCTTTGCGACAGCTCGGGCTATAGCAACCCTTTGCTGCTCTCCACCTGAAAGCTGGGATGGAAAGTGATGCTTTCTGTCCCCCAGATCTACAGTATCCATAACCTCATCTATATCCAAAGCATCAGAACATATCTCAGTTGCAAGTTCTACATTCTCCCTTGCGGTCAAAGTTCCCATTAGGTTGTAGAACTGAAATACAAAGCCGACTTTATTCCTTCTGTAATCTGTCAGCTTCTTATCGTTAAAATTTGTTATTTCCTCGCCTTCTGCTAATACAACACCTTCAGTCGCAGTATCCATACCTCCAAGTATATTAAGTAGAGTACTCTTCCCAGAACCAGAAGGTCCTAGAATAACAGCAAACTCGCCCTTGTAAATTTCTAAATCTACACTTTTTAAAGCAGTAACAGTAAGCTCTCCCATCTGGTAGAGCTTACTGAGGTTTTGAGTTTTAATTAGGGTTTCTTTGGACATAGAATCACCTACTATTCACTATTCATTCTTACTTATTCTCTGAGTTCACTTCCCTATTCCAATAATGTATTCAAAATCAAGAACAGCTAAATTGTAATTGTGAATCTGCTGAGCTAGGCTTTTCTTCGCGTTCATCAAATTTATATTAGCTTGTGTTACTTCAACTGCTGTGTTCTGCCCCAGTTCAAAGCTCACTTCAGCTATTCTCTGAGCATCAGAAGCCTGTTGAACCATAAGTTCAAAGGTTTCAATTTGTTTTTGTGAAGTAATCAAGTTCAAATATGATGACCTTACATTCATTTCTACAGCATTTTTAACGTTATCGAGGTTTATTTCAGCCTTGGCTACTTCAGCAGCCTGTTCCCGATATTTATAGGTTACAGGCGGAAATCTTCCACTTGTAGCTTTTAAAATCAACTTTTGAATTTCATAAGATTCCTCAACCATTCTTAAGCTTAGATTGTTTTCAAAAGCAAACTCAATAGCTTCTACTAGTTCTATTGGTTGGTATTCTACTTCTTGTATCTCATCTGTAAGTTTTAAATTGCTAACTAAAGGTAAATTCATAGATAATTTAAAACTCATATCCTGAATAATATACATCATTTCAGCAGCATCTCTACTACTCTGAGCTTGTGCACTAGCAAGTTCAAGTCCAAGAAGTTGCTGTTTGGATATTAGTCCTGCATTAAATTTTAGCTGCCCAAGATTATATTGTTTGTCCGTTACAGTGAGGTTATCTTGTGCAATTGTTAGATCTTGTTCACTTCTCTTTAAATCAAAATATGATCTCTCAACATTGTATCTTATTTCGTTCTCTTTTTTCTGTAAATTCCAGATTGATATATTCCTTGCAAGTTCAACTTGCTTCATTGAAGCTCCATTTTTTACTAGAGCTTTGTTAATACTATCTTCATCTGTTACTTGATAAGTTCTAGGCATGAATGAAGTAATCTCATATAAATCTTTAGCTGAATTAACCGCCTTCTTATTCTGAGCGTACTGAAGCTCAGACTTAGAGACCTCAAGTCGTTGCAACTCCATCTCTTTACTATTTTCAATAGCATATTCTATAGCTGAGTTAAGAGAAAATTCAAAAGTCTCTTCAATCAATTCATCTGCATAGACAGGAATAGACATTAATAGAATTATTAACACAATTAGTATATTACTCTTTATAAGCATAAAAACCCTCCTTAAGGTTAATTGTAAACTTAAAATACTTACACTCATTATACCAAAAGGAGAGTATTAAATGCAAAAAATAACAAGACTGGGAAAACCCAGTCTTGTTGTCTTACCTTGATTTTAATATTTAGCTAAACTTACTATTTTGAAAGAACCAGATACTTAACAAATGTTGTGGAAGCACCGTCCATTGAAGCTTTAGCAGTTCCATTGTTGTAATCATCAACATATCTTTGTGCTATTACTTCTACCTTACCATTTGCAAATTTGAATACAACTGTATCTTTGTCAAGCTTCAGATTTGAAGTTCCTCCTATAGCAAACTCTGTTTTGCTACCGGTTTCTAAAACAAACGCGCCAGTTTTTAATGTGTCAGTATCTACAACAGATCCTACAACCTTATCGCCAGCTTTATTAACTTTGAAGTCTACGATATTGCCTAATTTAATTGCAGCTGCTGATGTTAGATCGAAAGTTGAAGTCTTGCCATCAAAGTAAATCTTAGTTTCAAGTTTGCCACTAGCAAGTTCTTTAACTCCGGTAACGACACCTGTCTTGTTAGCGTCAGCTATTGCATCTGATGCATAAACAACCAGATAGTCTACGTTTCCTTCAGTTGAGTATACGTCATACTTTGTCATCTTGTCAAAGTATTCCTTAGCATCTGCCCAAGCAAATACTTCGTCAACATCATAGCCTTCATCTTCATCGCCTTCAAGAAGGAATACTACTGTTGTTTTTAGCAATCTGTCAGCCCCAACATATCTATCAGTGGTTTCAACATCGCCAGTAACTTCAGGAGTTACTTTTGCCAAAGAACTATTTACACTATCAAGTTTGCCGCTTTCTTTAACAGTATATTCAACAACTTGTAATTCTTTAGCTGGTGTGCCTGATGCTGTTGTTGTTTTTTGATCAAATGATACATCTTCGCCAAGTTCATTTACCATATCCCATGGGATGTAGTAATTTCCTGATCTTGCATCTGTATATATCTTTGCATCGTTTGTTAGGATGGCTCCGTAAGTCTTCTTAACTTCTTTACCTGCATCGCCAACTAAAACAACTGCATCGCCATAGAAGTCTACAAATACTACTACATCACTCTTTTCGTCAACAAAAGCTTCTAATATATCAGCGTCTACTTCGCCAACTGTATCGCCATCGATATAAATAGCCCATAGATTTAAGCCAAATGTATCAGAATCAAGTTTGAATGATTTTGTATAAGCTCTTGTTACAACGCCTTCATAGCTCATGTTGTAAACTACTGCAAATCCATCTTCATCTTCATTGAAGAATACAACGTCGCCTTCTTCAAGGTCTTCAGCAAAGATAGTCTTGCCTGCTTTAACAAGTTCAAATTTTTCAATGTCAAGTTCATCGTCATCTACGCCAAATATGATTTCATCTTCAACTTCGTCGACAACTATAAAACCGTCAAACATGTATGCTTCAACGAATATTACTTCGTCATCACTGTCTATTACAACTTTAGCATAATCATATTCGTTGTCTGATGGTACTCCAATAGCATATTCGCTAATATCATAAGTTTCATCTGCAGTGATTAATGTTAATTCATCTTCATCAACCTCAATAGCATCAAATAAAACTGTTTCCTTAACTGTTAAAAATACAAGGTCATCTCCATCAGCCCAAGCTTTAACTTTTACACCGTCAACAGCGTAATAGTCAAAACCTTTTTCGACTTTAAGATTTTTGACGAGAGATCCAACATCATCTTTCTTATCATCTTTTCTTAAATCGATAGTGTTGCTCTTTTTACCAGTAGAAACTCTACCTGTGTGTGTGTCAAATCCCATGTAATCCAGAAGGTATACTTCTTCTGATTTCTCGGTTCCTGATACTACCCATCTTGCATCGTCGCCTGATCCAATAGCAATCATCATTCGAATTTCAAGTGCATTGTCAGTAAGAAGTGCAACTAAACCTCTGGAAGCGTATGTCCCTTGAACTCCTCTTGCTCCAGCTACTAGACCAATTTCTTCAGCTACGATTAGATATCCATATGGATAGCCACCTTTTGCTTGAGCATCTGTTTCATAGCCAAGTGCTCTTACTAACATTGTTACAGCTTCTTCATACTTAACAGGTGCGTTTGGAGCAAAAAGTCCGCCGCCGATACCATTAACGATACCCATGCTGCCTGCTACCCCAACATATCCTGCAGCCCAATGGCCAGCTGGAACGTCAGTGAAACCTGATGGAAGTCCTACTGCTGATGCAGCAACTTGCTCAAGTCCTCTTGCCCTTACTGCTACTGCAGCAAATTCTGCTCTAGTTATTGAACCTTCTGGTTGGAATGATCCATCTGGATAACCTTTCAGAAGTTCAAGTTTAGAAAGTCTGTCTACTGCTGTTTCATACTGAGTTCCTTCAACATCACTGAATGATGCTGCTGAAACAAAGCTGAAGCTTCCTAGTACCATTACTAGTGCTAGTAATAATGCTAAACTTTTCTTCATTAATTGAACCCTCCTTATAAAATATATTATTTTCTCGAAGGAATAATTGCTTTAATCAGAGTGGTATTCCTTCAAAGCCAATCTGATTGTTTTTGTAGAAAATGGCACTTTTACAGTACAACTGCCACTATTCTACACTTGATTATAGCATCTGAGGCTTGACAGTTCAAGCCAAAGATACTTGTGTAATGAAAATGTAACAATGGAATGTTGGTACATTTTCCCTTGCTATGTGTATATTTTACCATAAAAATAGGTGCTGTAACATTACATGTTTGTTACAGAATGACAGGACGGAGATCCCTCCACGTTGGTCGGGATGACAATTTACTTTCCTCTCAACACTTCGATTGCTTTTTGGAGTTGGAGGTCATTGTCGGGTTCGTTTTCTATTTCTATATCTGGTTGTATTCCTATTCCATGAATTCTGGTTTTGTTTGGTGTAAGGTATTCTGCTGTTGTGAGCTTAACTATTCCGCCTTCCATTAATGGTATAAGAGATTGAACTATTCCCTTGCCGAAGGTCTTTTTCCCTATTACTATTCCAGAGTGTGCATCTTTGACTGCTCCTGTTAATATTTCTGAAGCCGATGCGCTTTTTTCATTAACAAGTAGTACAAGTTCATATCTAGGTTTTAGTGTGATTGAGTTATATGTGTAAAGTTCTTTTCCAGGTTCTCTAAGATGGACTATTGGTCCTCTGGGTACAAAGAGTCTGGATAGTTTTATCGCTTGGTCTAAGAGACCGCCTGGGTTGTTTCTTATATCAAGTATTACTTTTTCTATCATTTTGGTGTCAAAGAAACTTAGGGCATTCATAACTTCTGATGTAGCTTGTTGGTTGAATTCTGTCAGCTTTATATAACCTATTCTATTATCAATTACTTCATAGGTTACGGGCGATACTTTTACTTCTGCTCTTTCAATGTCAAAGTAAATTATTTCTTCTTTCCCAGCACGCTTAATTCCAAGTCTTACTACGGTACCCTTCTCACCTTTTATCAATGTTGACGCTTCCGTGGTTGATATGTCTTTTGCATTTGTACCGTCTATTGATACTATAAGGTCATCGGCAAGTATTCCTTCTTTTTTCGCATTTCCACCTTCAATTGTCTCGATTACATGGATGTAGTCTCCCTGTTTATCAATATAGACTCCGATGCCAACGAAGGAGCCATATACATCAGAGTAGAGTGCTTCTGCTTCTGCAGCTGTATAGTATTCGCTATAGGAATCAACCGATTCTAGCATTCCTCTTAGTGCGGCCTCAACCAGAGTTTTGTCTTCTATTTCAAGTGGATACGCTTCTTTTATATATTGGTAAACCTGTAGGAACAGGTATATGTCTGTTTCGGGATGTGAGGATATGTCGTGCTGCTCGACTGCGAATGCGGCTGTTGGCACAAGCAGTGAGATGATGATTAGGATTAGTAGCAGTTGTTTTTTCATGATGAAAGGCCTCCTTAAAATTAAAAAAGTGTACTCTGTATTTACAGTGTACACTTTAAATGTATTTTTGTCTTGTGCTGGATGGTTGATTTTTTGATTGTATGTAGGACTGACATAAAAGGGCGACCGAATGCTACCCGTTAAATTTAACCAAGCTTTCGGTATCGCCCAAATAGTTCTTCTTCTGATGCTTCTGCAAGATATTTTCTTCCAGCATCTTCTTTTACTTTTGTTACGTCTGTATAAACCATCATGAGGTAGTCGTTTTCGTCGCTATATAAATTAATCAGATAATATCTGTTATATTTCGAGACGAAGTGTTCGAACTTTCTTCTGGCTCCAGGAAGCATCTGGTAGTGAAAGTCTTTTAAACCTAATATTGGGTTGTCTATTTCCATAACCATGTCCGCCAGTTTCATGCCAAGTATTGGGTCTGATGACATGTGTGCCGCCTGAGAAAAGTTATTGCTTACCTCTATAAGAATATAGTCGATAAATCGACCTTTTTCTGTAAATAACGCTTTAAATCTAATGAAAAAGTCATTTTTGGAAGGGTGTTCCATAGCTATACCCCCTCATACAATATTTGTCGCATCTTGTATTTACAATATACCACAGTTTAGTTTTATGCCGCTTTTATTTCGATTTTATTTCGATTTTATTTCGTGTTTTGAAATAAAATAACCCTTTGCTTTCGCTCAGGGTTATCAGTGCTAAAATTGTTCAGAAAGTGATCTATCTTTATCTATAGGCTTTGATGTCAGTTTAATTCTAATTCTGTTTCTGCCGAGCTCTTCGTACTTCGTCTTTATTCTCTTCTCAATTATACCTATTCCGTCAGTCTTGCAATCTGTAAGCATCACAAGAACCTGACTGTCATTCCAGAAGGTGTAAATATCTCCTTTTCTCAGCGTATTACTCAGTACTTCCGTCATCAGTCTATTCCAATACGTGTAATCAACACCGTCATCATCTCGATCGGTTAATACCATGGATATAAGGGTTATGAAATCGGGTTGACCGTTGTCTACTCTCTTCCTTTTGTTGCTGTTATATAGGAATTTAAAGTACTCTGCATCACAGAGGAGTGGTCCACTCTTATCTTTCTCTTCCAGCTTTTTATCCAATTCGGTTATTTCTAGATCGGATTTCTCTGATGAATAATTTAGAATCCTACGATGGATGTCCTTCATTGCAGACGTAGATGTAATTCCTAAATCCTTTTCAAAGGCAACCTGCATAAAGTCGTAATGACTTAGGGCATTCTTTATCTTGCCCATTTTTAGCAGTCCTTCTATCATGAATATGTGGAGTTTTTCCTCATAGGGCTCGATAGCAATGGCATCTTCGCAAAGGTTTACAATAGCTTCGCTGTCGTCTGTTTCCGTGTATAAGCTTACAAGGTTTTCTATTGTTTTGACGTATAGCCTTTTGTAGAAGCTTCGCACAGGCACAAGCCACATCTCGTATGAATTGTCCCAAAGGTAAGTGCCCTTATATAATCTCGTCGCTTCCAGATAAGCTTCGATGGCTGCTTCTCTGTTTTCAGGCATAAGATTATTGCCGTTCTGGATGTAAATCTCCATCTGATCGGCATCTATCATTACATTTTCTCCAACTTCCAGCGTGTAATAGCCGTTGTTGAAAACTATGTTTAAGTACTCTTCGTTTGGAAGTATAGACTTTAGGATTTGCCTTAGTCTGAATATCTGGCCTCTTATCATATTTTTGGGATCCGATGAGTCCTGTTCCTGCCAGAGGTTATCTATTATGGTTTCTGGCAATAGCTTCTTGTTTTTGAATGTCAGGAAATACTGCAGAAGCTTAAACAGCTTGTATGATCGACTCGCATCCTGCATTATGGATTGGTCGCCCATGAACATATCGAATTCTCCAAATGTGTTGATGTAAAGCTTCATTGCATTACCCCCCTATGAGACATAGTATACCCAAAAAATGATTAAAAGTACACATTAATTAAGATAATTGACAATTCTTATGTCAAGAGCAGAGTCGTGGGCTATATCAACTTTCTCTTTACTATTTCGTTTACTACGAAGGTGGCGACGTCTTCGGCGTAGCTTCCTGACCCAAAGCCAGCGTCGTAGCCCAATTCTTTTGCGAGTTCGTGGTTAAGTCTAGGACCTCCGCAGACCAGTACCACTTTATCTCTGATACCCTCTGCTTCCAAAAGCTCAACAAGCTCTGTAAGGTTTGGTATGTGAACGTCTTTCTGGGTTACTACCTGAGATACCAGTATTGCATCTGCTTTCATTTCGATTGCTTTTGCAACCAGTTCTTCGTTTGGCACCTGGCTGCCGAGATTGTAGGCTTCGATTCCTTCGTAACGCTCCAGCCCGTAGTGGCCTGCGTAGCCTTTCATATTTATAATGGCATCTATGCCGACTGTGTGTGCATCTGTACCTGTACAGGCACCAAGTACGATAATTGGTCTCTTGATGTTGTCCCTGATGAAGTCTTCTATGTCCTGTTTCTCCATAACGTCGACGTCTACTTTTGGAACTTCGATTGAAGTGTAATCCACTGTATGAACAGTCTTTCCATAAACTACAAAGTATGTGTACCCAGTTCCAAGGTCGTGTGAATACACTACCGATGGCTCCTCAAATCCCATCTTTGCAGCCAGTTGTCGCGCAGCTTCGTTTGCTTCGTCGCCACTTGGTACAGGCAGTGTAAAGCTGAGCTGTACAGCTCCATCGTTCATTGTATCGCCATATGGTTTAACTCGGGTTAGGTCAACTTTTTGAATTTCGTACATTACCTGTCACCTCCAAGCATCATAGAAATGAATGGATTGAAGTATCCGGCATCCTTCTTGGTTACTCCATCCAAGCCCTTACCACCGGTTCTGGATCTTCTGACTCCCCCAAACTTGCCTTGCTCGATCGTCTGGAACAGTCCTTCTTTTTCTATTCTGGACAAAAGCTCTGTAGCTTCGTTAAGAACAAAACTCGCTCTCTTTTGTATAATTCCGTCTTCTTTGAATTCTATCTCATCGCCAAGGTGTCTTGCATTGTTGAAGATGTATTTCGCGTTTTCGATAGAAAGATATCTGTCGTGCATGTGTGGGGTGTGAATTGCTTCTGTAAGCATACCTAAAAGTTGAATCCCCTGGTTAGACATTATTGATATCATGTTGAACATCGCGTTTTGAACATGCCCTTTGAATATATTTCCTGTCATGAATTTTGTTGGCGGCATGTACTTTAGTGGAGCTTTAGGGAATATATCCCTTGCCATCTGCGCCTGTGCCAGTTCCAACAGGAATCCGTCTTCTATTCCTGGCTCCATTTCAAATGCATGGCCAAGACCCATCTGCTCTTCTGGAAGTCCAGCTTTAAGTGCAAACTGCTCATTGATAAACTGCGAAGCTAGAACTGTATGAGCTGCTTCAACTGCATCATCTGTGGTAAGGTAGTTATCTTCGCCTGTATTTATGATTATTCCTGCAAAGCCGTTGATTACTCTAGAGAAAAACTGATCTACGAGGGTTCTCTGCATGTTGATGTCTCTGAAAAGTATTCCATAAAGGGCGTCGTTTAGCATTACATCCAGCCTTTCAAGAGCTCCCATTGCTGCAATTTCTGGCATACAAAGGCCCGAACAATAATTGGTAAGTCTGATATATCTTCCAATTTCTTCGCCAACCTCGTCAAGAGCTTCTCTCATAAGTTTGAAGTTCTCTTGTGTTGCATAGGTACCACCAAAGCCTTCTGTGGTTGGCCCGTAGGGAACGTAGTCCAATAGTGATTGGCCTGTAGTCCTTATGACGGCGATGATGTCTGCTCCCTGTTTTGCAGCTGCTTTCGCTTGGATTATGTCTTCGTAAATGTTACCTGTTGCAACTATAACGTAAATATATGGTCTTGCTCCCTCTCCAAGGGTGCTGATGTAATCGTCTCTCTTCTGCCTGTTTGATCTGATTCTCTCTACAGTTTTTTCTGCAATATGCTCAATGGCATCTCTAATGCTTGAGTCGTCCTTTGCAGGAAGTCTTGTTATGTCAGTTTCGCCGGTTGCTATTTTTTCTGCTATTTCCTGTGGAGTCAGTTCAAGGTTCAGCATGGCATTTCCAATCCACCAGGCTGCTCCTCTTTCCAGTCCGCCGCCTTCTTTGATGTTGTCTACTACGACGTTTGGAAGCGGTCTGCCGATTTCATCGACACCGTCTACCCCCAGAAGTCGCACAATGGTACGCTCAGTTGATACAGTTGTGTGTTCGTCGATGAAGTTTTGAATGTCTTCGGCAATGTTTCTCGCCGAGTTTCTTGATGCTTCTATTTTGCTCTGGTCGAGCTTTAGTTTTGACAAGTTATCAACCCCTTTTTTTCAGTGAATAAATAACAGTGAATAGTGAATAGTTAAAAGATTAAATCCCTCGACTTCGCTCGGGATGACAGAACCGAAGTCAATTGTTCAATAACTCTTCTGCTATTTTCAATATTTCCTGTTTCAGTCCCATTATTCTTGCTATGCTTATTGCGTCTTTTGGTATTGGCGATGTTTTATCCACTACTCTTAGCCTATAATCCATGTATTTATTTATTATTGCCATTCCGTCCCCAAGTTTAATTTCCTCTTCAAGCTCTTCGGCATCCAGTTCGGAAAGTCCAACTACCTGAAGATGCTGCACTCCATCCATGTCTGCTACGTTGTCGTAGTGGGTGGTTATGAGCGATATTGATGGTTTGTCCTTCAAATATTTGGCTATTGCCTTTGATATTGCATACCCTTCTTCAGGGTTTGTACCCCTGGCAAGTTCGTCTATGAGAATAAGTCCCTGTTCATCAGCCCTTTCCATAGCTTCGCTGACTACTTCAACTTCTCCTCCAAAGGTAGAAAGTCCGCTGTCGGTCGACTGCATATCTCCTATAGACGATTTTATGTAGTTGCTTAGACCCAGCTCCATACTCTCTGCAGGAACGTACATTCCATAGTGTGCCATTGCCGTAAGCAGACCTGTCATTTTGAGACTTATGGTCTTTCCGCCCATATTGGCTCCTGTTATGCAGGATACTCCCTCGGTCAGATCTAGAGAAATCGGCGTAAAACTTAATTTCTTTGTTTTAAGAAGCTCTGCTATCTTTGGATGTATGCCGTTCTTAATTCTTATACAAAATTCATTCACTACCTGAGGTCTTGTGCCATTCATATCTATTGCCAATTTGCATTTTGCCAGAATCAGGTCCAGCTTCCCGATGGTGAGCATGTTCCTGAACAGCTCTCTTCTCCTCTTTCCAACCTCATTTGAAATGTGTTCTCTAATCCTGGTCTCTTCTTTCTCCTCGCGATCTCTAAGGAGAATTAGCTCTCTCTCAACAATAGTCATTTCCTCTGTAGGCTTTAATGTGAATCTGATATTAAGATAAGTTTCTGATACATAGGTCAGATGCGGGTAATCCGTAATCATCTGTATTAAATCGACTCTATCTTTGTTGACGACGATTGAGCTATCTGGTCTTAAGTCGATATTAAGCTCCTCTTCAGCCCTTTCTCGTAAGGATTTTTTCATCAACCTTAAGTCTCTGTCGCGATCTTTTTTTCGCTCTCTTAAATCCTTTAATTCTTCTGAGTAAGCATCGTATATATAGAATGTGGTTATCCTGGTGCCTTCAGGGTCTAATAGTTTTTCCAGACCAGGGAGTAATTCAATTTTAGTCTCGGTGAATACGGGCATTCCTTCTGCCTCGATTAGTTCTACTAAGTCTCTTGTCAGCATCAAAAAATTCTTAATCTCGAACAGTTCAACATCTGTCAGAGTAAACCCGTCCATAGCTCTGGTGGTGGACTGCCTAAGGTCTTTCATATGTCCGAGGATGTCGTTAAATCTCCTTCGGATGTGGTTGTCCTGAATGAAGGGCATAAAGCTATCCAGTATGTCCAACTGACTTTCCAAAAATTTTTCTTTGCCTTTGATATATGGCTTCATCCTGGATTTAAAAAGTGCTCCATAGGGTGTGAGTACCTCCAGTTTATTCATTATGTATTGAAAATCCAGAGCATCTCTGGTAGTTTTGTCCATAAACATAGTTACTCACCTCCCAGCATTAGATCCATCACGGGTATGTCTTTTATATACTGTTTCATTCGCTTTAAAAATTCGTTTGGTTCAAAATAGTAGCCTTGTGGAGAATATGGATTTATGGTGATTCCTATCAGCTTAATTGGATTGAGAACTTTTATCCTTACACCCATCCTCATAAACCGCAGGTAATCTCTAGGTGGCACGAATATCCTGGTTCCGTCCAATACGACTATATCCACGTTTTTATATGCCCTGGTGGATCTGGTCAAATCGTCTAATGTTCCTCTGACCAGTGAACCTGTCACCAGAAGATATCTGGCGTCGTCATCAAGGCTTTCAGCAAGGGTATGGCCTGCTCCTAGTGCTGTTTCAAGTTCAATAGGTCTAACCTCTCCAAATCCTGTTACAACCGCTGGGCGATTGTGCTCTGCAAGGTCCAACAGAAGTTCTCTGTCTTCAGCATCTACTGTCGGAAGGGATAAAAGGCTTACAACGTGGAGAGTCTCTTCAATCACTCTGTTCATATCTCTGGATATAGCTGCACCTGTAGACAGCACAGTCGCATCAGATATCGAAGGCGCTGCAGATGATTTCCTATCAAGTGCTCCATCTATGATTACGAATTTTGCACCTAAGCTTAACATGTCATCGCAGACCTGTCTGATGTCTTTTAGGGTTTGAGGCCCTGCAAGCTGTATATAGCCAGGTGATTTTACTCTGCCAATTATGACATCCCCAAGAGGCGTTCTGTATGGGGTAACCTTTAGAATTTCCATTCCTGCATCTCCAAGGGCAAGAAGTCCTGTCGTAGTTGCGACCATGGTTCCCTCTTCCGCAAATATCCTCGGCTTTTCTGTGTCCGTTAAGATATCTATCGATTCTCCATCACGACCAATAGAGGTCATCCCGATGGGGATGCCCTCTTCCATGGCCTCTGTAATAAGCTGGTTTAGGGTTACTGTCTTGCCTGAGTTTTTCCTCATCCCAACTATTGATATTATTTTGTGTTCGTCTCCAATAAGGCTCAGCAATGACATGGCTATGCCCTATTTATTGTAATTTGCGCTTCTTTCGTGTCTTTCGAGATGGCTTGGCTCCAGGAATTTAATTTCTTGTCCTTCAAGAAGAGCCCCAACGCCTGATAAATCTGATTTCACTTTGCCCTGGCATACGTCGCACTGGCAATCTTCTACTACGTAATTTGGTTCTGTATATGTCGTTATTACGCCTTCGTAGTTTCTTAGGACTATCTTGTTAGGCGACTGAGAAATTACATAGTTTGGCATTACAGGAGTCTTTCCTCCTCCGCCTGGAGCATCTACAACAAATGTTGGAACTGCGTAGCCTGATGTATGTCCTCTAAGTGCTTCGATTATCTCGATTCCCTTGGAAACTTTTGTTCTGAAATGCTCAATTCCCATTGAAAGGTCGCACTGGTAGATGTAGTAAGGTCTTACTCTCATCTTAACTAGTCCGTGTACAAGATCTTTCATTATGTGTGGGCAGTCGTTTACGCCTCTTAATAGAACTGATTGGTTGCCAAGTGGAATTCCAGCGTCTGCCATCTTTCTGCAGGCTTCTTTTGATTCTTCTGTTAGTTCCTTTGGATGATTGTAGTGAGTGTTGAGCCAGATTGGATGGTATTTCTTAAGCATGTTAACCAGATCGTCTGTTATCCTTTGTGGCATGACGACTGGAGTTCTGGTTCCAATCCTGATTATTTCAACGTGTGGTATTTCTCTAAGTTTCTTGATGATGTATTCTAGTCTGTCGTCACTTACCAGAAGTGCATCTCCACCTGAAAGCAGTACGTCTCTTACCTGTGGTGTGTTTCTGATGTATTCGATAGCTTTATCTATTCTGTCTATTGGTGCTCCCATGTCGTGCTGTCCTGCAAATCTTCTCCTTGTACAGTGTCTGCAGTACATTGAGCACTGGTCTGTTATTAGGAACAGTACTCTGTCAGGGTATCTATGGGTTAGCCCTTCGACTGGTGAGTCAGCGTCTTCACTTAGTGGATCTTCCATGTCAGCTGAACTTTGGTATGTTTCCATGATTGTTGGAACTGCCTGCATTCTTACTGGGCATTTTGGATCGTCTGGATCCATCAGTGAAGCGTAATATGGAGTGATTCCTACTCTAAATTGCTTAAGTACCTCGTTTATTGCTTCTTCTTCACCTTCTACCAAGTTTATGACTTTTTTTAGTGTTTCTACATCGCTTATTCTATTTCGCACTTGCCATTTCCAGTCGCTCCATTCTTCTGGAGTTACGTCGGCATATAGTGGAATGTCTTTGTAATTTCTCAATTCAATTTCCTCCTTTTTAGTTATAATGTCTCGTTGCCTGGAGAGTAAGTCGTTTTTTCGGACCGCTCGCGGCCGCTTGGCCAGGTAATGTCCTCAAAACGATTACTCTCCAATCATCGTAGTGTTTTCTTGTTTTTTTACGATTCACTGTTCACAAAGGCCAGCAAAGCTAGCCCCTACGATTCACTCTTCACTGTTACTTATTCACTGTTTTTAAGCGTATAGTTCTGTGAAAATTTTTCTCAGGGTTTCGGATTCTCTCATTAGTTGCAGTGCTATTGCTGCGTGTCCTTTTGTGTATCCGTTTCCTACTATCATGGTGACGTCTTTACCTACTCCTTCTGCTCCGAGGGCTGCTTTTGTAAAGCTGGTTGCCATTGAGAAGAAGTATACCGTTCCACCATCTTTTGTCATGAGTATTGAACTCATTTCTGTATTTGGAATATTGACTGTATTTATTACGATATCAGCCATTTGTCCGTCGTTTACTTCGAGAACTTTTTCAAGTATTTCAACTGCGTTTGTAGCATCTGCTACGATGTACTCATCTGCAAGGTTCGCTGCCTTCGCTCTTGCGATGGTCTTCTCCCTGCTTCCGATGCATATTACTTTACCTGTTACTCCAGCTCTCTTCTTAGCTTCGTAGAGGCAGAGCATTCCAGATTTTCCTGTTCCACCAAGGACTACGACTGTATCACCCGGCTTGACAAGTTTTGCAGTCTGAGCAGGTGCTCCTGCTACGTCCAGAACTGAAAGTGCTAGTGTTTCTGGCATGTCCTCTGGTAGAACTGCATATATTCCAGATTCAAATAGTATTGCCTTTCCTTTTATGTCCACCTGATCGATTTCTTTTCTAACTTCTAAGAATTCATCGATTCTCAGCGGCGTAAGGGAAAGCGATACCAGTGTAGCTATTTTGTCGCCTACCTTTAGGTCAGTCTTGCCTTCAAGTGCAGGCCCTATCTTTTCTACCACTCCGATTAGCATTCCGCCTGAGCCTGTAACAGGGTTTTGGTGTTTGCCTTTTTCGGCGACTATCCCTGCCATGATTTTCTTAATTTCTTCTATGTCTCCGCCTGCCTGCTCTTTAATCTGAGTAAAGCTTGCTGAATCTACATTTAACGTTTTAACGTCGATAAGTATTTCGTTGTCGTAAATTTCCATGTCATTATCAATTTTTAATGCTGGTTGTGGAAGTACACCCTTTGGTTCAATAACTCGATGTGTACCGTATGGAGATCCTTTTTTCATTTTATTCCCCCTCATCTTTTTGAGTTAGATATTTCTTCATCTATTTATTAATGCAAGTAACGTGCCAGTGGTTTTAAAACGAAAAAATGGCTGAATGAGCCATTTTTGTTTAATTATTCTGAAATATCGATATTTAGTGCCGAAAAGTGGGCAATCACTATTCACTGAAGTATTTTCCCCAACTTGTACTGCAAGGTCTGTCGTGGTATTTGAAGGAGTTCTGCTGCGCGCGTGACGTTGTTGTCGGCTTGTTTCATTGCTTCCAATATCATGGATTTTTCTGTTTCCTGCAGCACTTCGTTTAGTCCAAGGCTTATCTTCTTTGTCTTTTTCACTGTGCTGTTGATTATCTTTTGTGGAAGGTGCTCTACATCTATCATGTCTGCGTCGTAAAGGCTCATTATTCCTTCAATCAGGTGTTCAAGCTCTCTTACGTTTCCTTCCCAACTGTAATCGAGAAGTATGTTCATCGCCCTTCTTGTTATCCCCTTTGTATTCTTTCCAAGTCTTGTATTGAATTTCTCTATAAAGTGACTGGCGAGGATCTCAATATCTACTTTTCTGTCAACCAAGGGTGGTATCTCAAAGCTTATTACATTAAGCCTGTAATAGAGGTCTTTTCTAAGCTGTCTAGTTTCAATAGCCTCTTCAGGCGATATGTTTGTGGCTGCAAGCACCCTTACATCAACATTCTTTATTCTGGTTCCTCCAACTCTTCTAACATTTCCATCCTGTAATACCCTCAAAAGCTTCGACTGAAGCTCAAGGGGCATAGAGTTAATCTCATCCAGAAATAGTGTACCTCCGTTGGCAAGCTCAAATAATCCTGGTCTGTCTTCAGCACCTGTAAATCCGCCCTTTGTTGTACCAAACAGTATCCCTTCCAAAAGGTTAGACGGAAGAGCAGCGCAGTTCTGTGCGATAAAAGGATTGTGCCTTCGCTTACTTCCATTGTGTATTGAGTGAATGAAAAGCTCCTTGCCTGTACCTGTATCTCCAGAGATTAAAACGGATACATCGCTTTCAGCGGCTCGCTTAGCCAGTGCCTTTAACCTGTACATCTCCTGGCTTTCACCGATAATATCGTAGAAGGTGTACCTGGCAGATTCCCTCGCCTGCTCACCTTTTGGGTTCCCAGTGTAAAGCTGATTTTGAAGGTCAACAATCTTTTCAGACAACTCCCTTACCTGAGTAATATCCTTTGAAATTTCAATTGCACCGAGAATTTTATCCTTGCTTTTGATTGGAATTGACGAGTTTATGGTGGTAATCTTCGCCCCCTTGTAGTTGAGGAAAGTCTGCTCCTTTTTCATTATGGGGCTTCCCGTCCTTATGGCAGTAAGCATTGTACTTGTATCCTCGCTTAGAGATGGGTATATCTCCAGAAGATGCTTACCTATGGCCTTCTTAGGGTCAACACCGTCTATCATCTGTGCAAATTTATTGTAATAAACAATTTTACCTGCAGCATCAATTATGTGTACACCTTCGTCGAGGTAGTCTAAAATTTCTGTCATGTTTTCTTTGAAAAATAAGTCTTTCATAACAGCCTCCTATCAATCGCTGGATTTCTGGCAATCATCCGCTGAATATTGGGCATTAATTGTAAAAAAATATAGTTGCTAACGCTATTATATAACAAAATATGTTATAAATCTATGTTAATTCTTAACTTAATCATCCGATATAATATTTACATATGTTCATTAGTTAAGATGGTTTATTAGAGAGGTGTACGATGGAAAAAGACTTTAAAATCAGTTTTGATGGCATAGACGCTGCTTACTCATATTGCAGATTTATACCTGGCGAAAATGGAATGCCAGATGACTTCATTTTTCTTGATGTAAACGATGCTTTTTTTAAGCTGTGTGATATAAAGAAACAAACTATTATTGGGAAAAGATTTAATCAGCTTAAGCGGGTTCTATGGCAGAGCGATTATTCACTTGTGTCTAAGTTTGCACCTGTTGCACTTACTGGAAATAGTTCATCCTTTAGGCTCTATTCTGAGGAAGTTGGAAAATTTCTATCCGTTACTGCATTTAGCGACCGCTATTTGCATTTTTCTATGCTCATACATCAGGTTCAAAGTACCAGCGATATAGTCAACGAGTTGAGAACTTCTCATGAGCTGAACGATATACTTATAGATGCAATCCCACACCCTGCTCTTTTAGTCAGAAAGGACAGAACGGTCATTGCAGCAAATAAAATCGCTAGAGAACAAGGCGCTATTACTGGAGGATTCTGCTGGAGAGACTGGGGACAAAGCCTATACCTTGACGATGATAATCAGGAAAGAGCTAAAGATTATGAGCCTGATCATGCAAATCCAGTAATGTGTAATTTCTGTAAGGCCAATAGAGCCTTGGATATCGACGGCGCCACAAACATAAAGACCTGGCTTGGTGATTTGTTTTGGGATATTTACTGGGTTCCTACACCTAAAAAAGACGTCTATCTTCACTATGCAATAGATATGACTGAGGAAAAGAAAAGAGAAGAAGAAATTAAATATCTTAGCTACCACGATAAATTGACTAATATTTTCAACAGAGCATACTTTGAAGATATGCTTAGGAGCGTAGACAGAGAAGAAAACTACCCTCTCTCAATAATTATTGGAGATATTAACGGACTAAAAATTACAAATGACATCTTTGGTCATCACGAAGGTGACAAGCTGTTGAAGAACACGGCAGACGTTTTGAAGAAGGTTTGCTGCAATGAAGATATAATCGCACGCTACGGTGGAGATGAATTCGCTGTAATCCTTCCTAATACTGACAGCAAACAGACTGAAAAGATTTGCAACAGGATTACGAAAGCATGCGCAGCGAACGGAAACGACTTGGTACCATCCAGCATATCCCTTGGGTACGACACTAAGGCAGAAGTTGGACCCGATTTGCACGATACAATCAAGAATGCTGAGGACATGATGTACCGCCATAAGCTTCTTGAAAGAAGCAGTATGAGAAATTCTCTGATACTTTCATTGGAGATGTCACTGCACGAAAAAGATCTGGAGACAAAAGAACACGCCTTAAGGCTTGTGGATACTACGTCAAAGGTAGGACAGGAGCTAGGACTTACTCAGATAGAAATGGACGACCTAAATCTGTTGGCGAGGCTCCACGACATAGGTAAAATTACCGTTGACGAGAGAATTCTAAATAAGAAGGAAAAGTTGACTAAGGAAGAATTAGACGAGATTAAAAAACACTCCGAGGCGGGATACAGAATTGCTGAATCCTCGCAGACGCTTACAAATATTTCAAAGTATATACTATCTCATCACGAGTGGTGGAATGGGGCAGGCTATCCACAGGGGCTTAAAGGTGAGGATATCCCACTTTTGTCCAGGATACTATCTGTTGCAGATGCTTTTGATGCGATGACTAACAACAGGCCATACCGAAAGGCCATGACCGAAGAGGATGCCATTGCAGAGCTTAAGGATAAACGGGGTATCCAGTTTGACCCCCATATTACGGATATTTTTACAAGATTAATACAAAACGAGCAACCAGCATAAAAAACGAGCCAGCTATTTAGCTGGCTCATTTGTTTTATAACTTTTTTAATTAGATTCTATTTTTTCTTTTAAGAGTACTCATACCGATTAATGCTCCCAGTGTAAGTCCAATTATTCCTAGAATCATAGCGATCTCATTACTTGTAAAACCAGTCTTTGGAAGAGTTCCAGGGATGTCTGGTGCACCACCTGGTAAACTATCGTCGTTGCCCTCAGTAGTATCTGGACCCTTTGGTTCTTCAGGAGTGCCAGGTTCCACTGGTTCTGTCGGTTCCTCAGGTGTTTCGGGTTCTTCAGGTTCAATTGCCTTATTAACCATAGTGAAGTTGTGTGTTCCACCGTCTCTCGTTCTCATTTCAATGACTTCGTCACTTAGCTCGAAACCCTCTGGAGCTTTGGTCTCTTTTATTGTATAGTCTCTATTTGGGTCAATATTTGTAAACGTAGCCTTTCCATTTTTGCCTGAAACTGCTGTTTCTAGTGCTTTCCCACTACTATTATATAGAGTGAATACTGCTCCTGAAAGTGCTTTTCCGTCTTCGTCGACCTTTTCAACTATTATGTCTGCTGTTCCAGGTTCATAAGGTTTGCGTTCGTTTACAAGTGCAGGGAATTCTATTTCCCCATCTGGATAATAGCTATCCATAGACTCATAAGATACAGAAACTTCAGTATCCTTATTTGTTCTGTATACAAATACATCTACAACGTCTGTAGTTAACTTATATCCCGAAGGTGCCGAAATTTCTTTGATAGTGTAGTCGCCTACAGGTACATCATTGAATACAATGCTTCCATCAGTATTCGCTGTTGTTCTGTCAACTTCATTTCCTTCGACATCATATAATCCAAACATTCCACCAGAAAGCGGTTCTCTATTTTCAGGATTTGCTGAATCGCTTAATTTGTAAATTACAACGTCAATTTCAGCTAATGCGTTCTTAAAAGAGTCATTTTCTCCATACAAACCTTCATTGTCACCGTTTGGTGTTAGTGTATAAACTAAACCTGCTTTTTCTTCATTATATTCCACTTCAACATCGAATATTTTACTATTGATAGGCATTAGATATCCATCAGGTACCTCAATTTCGACTATTGTATAGCTTCCTATTCCAATACCTTCAAATACTACTTTGCCATTGTTAGCTGCTACAGGTTCGCCAAATGGCTCATTATCTCTCCTAAGTTCAAACAGGCCACCTGAGATGTTGTTGCCTTCCATATCTGTTTTAGTGAATTCAATGTCTGTTCCATTTGGTTCGTTTACTAGTTTACTATAACTGTAAGTCACGACAGTATCAGTTTTGTCGTTATTGTAGCCAACGGTTACGGTGATTTCTTCGTTTGTTTTATTATGCCCTGCAGGAGGTGTGATTTCTTTGATTGTATAACTACCCAATGGCACATCTTCGAATGTAACTTTGCCATCTAACGCAATTGCTGTTTTATATGGTTCTTCATTATCCTTGTAAAGACCAAATGATCCACCAGATAATGTTACACCATCGTGACCTACTTTTGTTATCTCTATATCAGCCAAAGCTAGTTCGTTGATAACAGTTATGTGAATATCACTCTCACCCTTTGTTGGCTTTACCCCGCCCTGTACTTCTGCTTTTAGAAAACCAGCCGGAGGTTCTACTTCTTCAACATAGAATGTCCAGTTAGGAAGTCCTGTAAATTCAGCTATTCCATTTGCATCAGTAGTTGAGGTTACTGCTACTCCTATACTTCCAGCTCTATAATACTCTCCTTTTGTGGTCAATAATTTGAATTGAACACCTGCTATTGGATTTTCATTATTATCAACTTTTTTGACTCTAAGAACATACTCACCTGAACCTCCACTTGAGTATTGTTCCTTTACACTTACTCCTGTTTTAGTATCAGAGCCTGTAACTTTACCGCTATTTCCTTTAAGTGAAATAGTGTTTTCGAGAGTTGCTGTCTTAGTTACAACAGTTTCAAATTCCAAAATATAAGCGTTTGGACCATCTGGTAATTGTAACATAAACTCCTGACCATTTATGGTAAAGTTAAATTCATCTTCTCCATCGCCTTTAGTCACTTCACCGTCTTTAGTTAATGTTCCATCGGCTGCAACTTTAGCATAAAATAACTTAACTGATTCTGAAACTAAGCTCAAAGCGTCACTTAATGTATCTTCAACATAAGCTCCAACGAGCTCAACTTCAGCATGGTTTATCTCGACTTTCCAGTTAACGACATCATCAACCTGAGCTCCAACAACTCCCTTTGTGATTACTTTATTGTTTATTTCTAAAGTTGATGTGTCAGTGATATCGCCATAATCATTTTGCTTTAGAGTTACATTATTCACGAATTTTAATTTGCTGTTTTGTGAAAGCAACCCTGCATCGGTTGTATATGTCCAATAAGTTATGGTATAAGTTTCTGATGTTGGAGATGGTAAGGTTACGGTAAACTCATCTTCTCCATTTTCTGCATCAATAACTACATCCAAATTCGGTGAAACGCTAAAAGGATGTTCTTCGTCTATAAACAATACTAATCCAGATGGCAACTTATCTGATACAACTGCATTTGTCATAGGCAACTTGTTCCTATTAACCGTTATTGTCCATTTTGTCAATCTTGTTGAGTAATCATAGCTATCATGAGCTTTGTTTAGCATTTGACTAGTATAAGTTTTTGTTGCTGAAGCACTTGCTGATTCTGTTTCATCTCTAAATAAGTCAACATTATTTATAAATGAAACATCTTTCTTATTATTTGTATTCTTATAAAATTCTTTAATTCCAGTTTGATTTAATTTTGACCAGAATGTTATTGTATAGGTGTCTGTAATAGATGCTTGGCCAGTTGCTGTGTTTAAATTTAGCTCAAAACCTCTGTTTCCATTCAAGTATGAAAGACCATTACCTGTACCTTCCCAATCAAAACTTGAAACTTCTGCAATAACTATTGGGTGTTCAATATCTGCAACTAAATCTAAACCTGCTGGAAGATTATCCTTGATTACAACATTGCTTCCCATATCAACCTTGTTTCTATTTACTACTATCTTCCACTGTATATAATGATGTCCATCATTGCCATTATTAAATGAAAGTTTGCTAGAGTCCACTGCTGATTTATTAATCAATCCTCCAGAACTACTTATGTTAACTCCTACTCCTGGAATTCCATATTCTGAAGTTCCTTTGTCTTCTCCTCCACGATCCCAACCCCATGTGAATTTGGCATTATTCCCTAAATTAATCGAACTATTGCTGTCAAGTGCTCCGTCCCAGTCTGAAATAGTTGTATAATAGGTCAGAACATAAGTTATAGGGTTACTTGTACTCGTTTTTGGCTCTCCATCTGGGAAAGTATACGTTAGAGTATTCCCATCAATAGCATATTCACCTTTTGCGGTTCCTACATCAACTACTGTTGAATTTAGCATAACATCTTTACTTGTATCAAATACATGTTTCCCAGTAAGACTATCAATTATCTTAGCATCATTAAACGTATATGCTTTGTCAGTTTTGGGCAAAGTCAAAGTAACGGTCCATTTTACAATCGCTGAACCACTTGTATAATCAATTGTACCTTCAACAGCTCCGTTCTTACTTAACAATCCGCTTAAACTTACAGTATCACTAGCCTCATTTGAAGCTTCAACTTCACGCAAGAACAACTGAGCTTTATTACTATAAGATTTATTGTAGATGTTCGCATCAGTTGGTATTGTTTTGTAAGTTACAGTAATCGGACCATTTATATTAGAATTTTCAGGGAAAGTATATTCTATCTTCTTTCCACCAGTTATAGTAAGCTCGGTATCTCCAGAGTAGGAAAAAGCTTCATCTCCATTTTTTAGACTGAAAGATCCAGTAACATAATTGTGGTTCCCTGATAGCGTATCAATTAATTTATAACCACTATAATCAGATGGTTTTCCGCCAATAGGGCTTATATTAATTGTCCATTCAATTTCATTAGTCTCTGGATTATAGACAGCTGACTTTGATAGAGTACTCATATCAGGCTCTTCGACTTCTTCTGCTCGATATATTTTAATGGTCTTCCCACCAAATTCTATCTCAGTATAATCATCTTCTCCTCCACCGGAGCCTATAGCCTCAAATTCTCCTGAAAAGCCAAATGTTCCCCAGATTTCATCTATTAATCCTTCAATCCCTTCTGTCATTTTAACTATTGCTGATCCACTAGTTATTTCCCAATTAGCAAAATCATTTCCCTTATCACTTATAGAACCACTTAATTCTGGGCCATAATCAATCCCAGTAGGTAAAGCAATAGCAAAGTAGTCATCTGCATAAAAACTGACTTCTTCTTGTCTATCCAGCCAGAATCCTACTTGTACATCAATTGTTGCTCCAACTGGTACATTCTCATAATAATATTCATCTCTTTCACTACTGTACTTTAGTTCTAATTCTGTATCTCCTACTTTTATAACGATTGAACTTATTAAATCAGGTGATACATCATCCCAATAAGGTACCGGTTCTCCATCAGTACCGACAATTTTAACTAAGTCTTCTGCCAACAAATCCACAGGTCCATCTGCCCTAGAAATGTTCAAAGGTATTATCTGGAATATCATTAATAGTGCCACTAAAAATGAGATTATCCTCACTTTATTGTTATTTTTCATACTGCTCTTTCCTCCCCTTTTATTTAATTTCAAGTTTCTCTTTATTAAATGTAACTATTACATTACTGCAATTCATATACTGTTATATTCTATTATGTATGCAAAAATAAATATATCCCTTTTTTAATAAATATAAGGCATATATTTGCTATTCACGCAAATATATGCCCTGTTTTACTCATTTTCATATTTAATTTATGTCTAAATCTACTGGTAAGATGCGTCCAGATATTTGAAAAGATGCTTGAACAACTTGTCCTGCAGCTTAGCCTTATCCTCTATTTCAGCTTCTCCAAGCCTGAACTGGACTCCTACAAGCTGATCGTTTAGCTCTCCTTTTTTCTTTCGAAGTTCTCGGGAGGTTAGTTCGTATTTTGCCTTTATAAGTCTGTTCATGGATTTTACGTTGGGAAATCCACTTTCAAGGGCAACCTCTGTAACAGTCTTGTCTGACTGTGTCAACAGCTCAATGGCTCTTTGAAGTCTCTTTGAATCTATGTATTCCTGAAATGTTATACCCAGTGATTTCTTTATTAGCCTTGATAGATAGTGCATATTCAACTCCAAGTCATCTGCAAGGCTGCTTAACGTCATCCCTCTGTCAAATTCCTTGTCAATCTTATTAAGCGCCATGCGAAGGGTCTTAATGCTATCTCCTCTTAAACGATTGCATTTATCTTCGGATGTTTCAACAAAATGAAGGTATAGCATCTCCATCATCTCAAGCATTAACGCACTTATTCTCAGACTATAGCCCTTGGTCTTGCCACTGAGGTCGTAAACAAATTTTGCCAGCAAATGTCTGAGCCTGTCGTATTTCTCTTTTGTGCTTCCTTTTATCTCGCTTGGAATGCATCTGAATGTCAAATCCGAAAAATTGCCTACAAATTTATTGAAGTATATGGGATTGGCCTGCAGCTTCAGAACCTCGTTCTCCGTATTGCCAACCTTTCTTAGGCAGTGCATATCTCCCGGATTTATTAGCATTAAATCTCCCTGGTTAAGCTCCATTTTATCACTGTAAAGATGAAGCTCTATCTTTCCGCTAAGTACGAATATAAAGGTCAGAGTTCTGTGCCAATGTAATTTGGAATCCTCTGCGCTAAGTACTGATACAGTGTATGGCAGATCCAGTATGCTTTCAAATTTTTCATAAACTGCATTCATAATTGGTCCTCCATTTAAGAGTTCTATTTTATACAGTTGCCGTCTTGATTACATTGATCTGTAATTTTCTAAATTTAGTATATGCAAAGTTAAGTTTGTCCTCGTCTTCAAATATGCCAAACACTGACGATCCGCTACCGCTCATAAGAGAGCCCATTGCTCCAAACTTAGTCATCAAATTCTTTAGTTCAGCAATTTTAGGATTTTCTGGGAATATTACTTCCTCGAGAACATTGGATAAGTTCTCCGTAACTCCTTTAATTTCGCCTCTCTCTATTGCCAGTACCATTTCGTCCACTGGCAGCCTTTGGTCTCTTAGTCTGAGTTTAGAATAGGTATCTGCTGTAGATATCTGTATGCCAGGTGCTGCAAGAAGAACGTGAACCCCACTTAAAGTTTTAAGCTCGGTCAACTTTTCACCTACGCCCTCGGCAAGTGCTGTGCCACCCAACAGACAAAATGGAAGGTCTGCTCCAATTTTAAGTCCTATTTCCATCATTTCTATTTTGGTCATTCCAAGCTCCCACATGTCGTTAAGTGCAGCTATAACTGCAGCTCCATCTGCACTTCCGCCTGCAAGCCCTGCTGCCACTGGAATTCGCTTTATTATTCTAACTTTAATTCCTGCATTTGTGCCAGTGAGCTTTGAAATCTCCTTCCACGCTTTGTAGACGAGGTTCGTGCCATCTGAAGGCACATAGGGGCTGTCGCACTCTATTTTGACGCCTTTCGTGTCGTCTTCAATTATAAGAGTATCTGAAAGGGAAATCTGCTGCATTACCGACTTTATCTCATGATATCCGTCGTCTCTTTTATATAGCACATCCAGTGCAAGGTTTATCTTACCGTGTGCTTCTATCTCTGTTTTCAAATCCATCGCTCCCTATTGGCCTTAATGGTTCCAACAAGAATAATTATACCACAAAGGGCTTTTTAAACATAACAAAACCTGCCGCGCAGGGCAGGTCCTGGTTACGATATCTTTATTTCTCTGTCTTGTTCGTCGCATATAGTAACTTCGACGGTCGATGTCAATACATCGGAGTAGGTATATGAAACCATCCTGGTGCTGTCGTACTGATTGCTGATTCTTACAACAAAAAGATTGGGATAGGCCGACTCCAGAACTCCCTCTTTCACTGTTGTCTTCTTTCTACCTCGGTTGGCTCTGAGAATTACTTTCTTGCCTATGCATCCCTCTAAATCTTTCCTGATTTGGGCAACACTATTCATACTTTTAAGAGAACCACCTTCCATATTTTTCTCCCAAACAATGGGGATAGAAGGAGTGTGTTGGGGACACTCATCATAGTATGATTTTAGCATAAATAGGCGGTTCTGTCAAGTAAATAACCTATTATATTATATTACCCAATAGTTGTCAATTGCTCAAAGAATTTTCTTTTTTAAGAAAATTTAACAATTTATTTCCTGATAATTTTTGTTTAAAAATTCAGGATCATTGATGCCAGCGAGAAGTAAATTATAAGGCTGAACGCATCGGCAATAGTCGTAATTAATGGACCTGCCATAATGGCTGGGTCAATTTTGAATATCCTTGCTATCATTGGGAGCATCCCGCCGACAACTTTCGCTATAACTACGGTAAATACGAGAGTTACAGATACTACAATGGCGACTGTTGGGGATACTTTGTCAAATACTAAAAGTTTTGCAAAGTTTATGGTAGCTAAAGCTACACCCACTAAGGCCGCAATTCTGAATTCTTTCCAGAATACCTTAAGCGCATCCTTCATCTCTATCTCGCCGACCGCAAGTCCACGAATTATCAGGGTTGAGGATTGTGAGCCAGAGTTTCCGCCTGTATCCATCAGCATCGGAATGAAGGATGTCAGTATGACTGCAGAGCTTAAAAGTGTTTCGTAGTTGGTAATTATCCTGCCAGATATCGTCGCTGAAACCATAAGTATCAGCAGCCAGGTTATTCTATGCTTTGCCAGATCAAAAATCTTTGTGTCTAAGTATGGAGTTTCAGATGGTGCCATCGCTGCCATCTTCTGAAAGTCCTCTGTTGCCTCCTGCTCCATGACGTCCATTATGTCATCGACTGTGATGATACCAGTAAGTCTGTGTTCTCTGTCTACTACTGGCAGTGCGAGAAATCCGTACTTGACGAATACCTGAGCGACTGTCTCCTGGTCGTCGTGGGTTCCCACAGAGATTACTTCGCTTTCCATCAGGTCTTCTATAAGTGCATCTTCATCTGAGACGACTAAAAGCCTCAGAGAGATTATTCCCTCGAGGAATCTGTTTTTATCGGTTACATAGCAAGTATAGACCGTCTCCTTTGAGAGTCCGATCTCCTTTATGTGTGCCATGGCTTCTCCTACTGTCATTGTCTTTCGGAGCTCCACGTATTCTATTGTCATTATGCTTCCTGCTGAATCCGGCGGATACTTGAGGAACTGGTTTATGAGCTTCCTCTCTTCGCTGGTAGAGTTGATAAGGATCTTGTTGACGATATTTGCCGGCATTTCCTCTAAAAGGTCTATCATGTCGTCAAAGAATAACTCGTCGATGATAAAGTTAAGCTCTTTATCGGTCATGGCATTTATGAGGTCTCTTTGTTGTTCGACTGAAAAGTGGGCAAATACTTCAACTGCAAGATCTTTTGGCAGCATTCGGAATATGAGCAGTGCTGTGTGCAGGTCGAGATCATCGAGTATCTCTGCGATGTCGACTTCGTTCATTTCCTCAAGAATCTGCTTTATTTGAAGGTATTTCTTTTGTTCAATCAGTTCAAGAATGGTTAGTTCATCCATCCTATCCCTCCTTCCGTATTTAATTTAGGAAGGAGCCATTGTCTACGATGATGATTATGGCTCCATATTTGTTTTTCCACCGTTCCGGTAAAGGACTCGAATCCACAATCATCACCTCTCTTATTATCTGGATTTAGTCTGTTTTAATTATAACACATGAGAGCCTGTTGACAAGGGCAAATAAAAAACACCGGAGTTTCAGATGCCTTAATGGCACCTATAATTCCGGTGTAAATTTATTGTTTTAACAGCTTGCCTGTTCTACTCCGTCTGGGTATACTGAGAAGCCTCTTCTCAGCCAGTTGTCGCTGTAATCAATTGTAAAACTTTGAAAATTCTCTGTGAGGATATCCTCTACAGCAAATTTAAAGTTCTCTGTATCTACTTGTATGTCTTCGTCTTTAAGCTCGTCCAGAGCCAGTCCAAATGATGGGCCGCCTCAACCGTAGCCTGCGATATAGATTCTCAATAGTTTGTTATCATCTTTTCTCTTAGCCAGAACCTTTGTAAGTTCTTCTCTGGCATTGTTTGTTATGTCTATTCTCATCAAATTCCCTCCTTGTATATACCCCTATATGGTATCCTTTTCAATTCTACAATATCCAATATCCATAGTCAATAGTTATTTAAATCTTCTTCCAGGGATCACTTTGTCAACTATCCCTAAAACTAAAGCGCCTATCAAAGCTCCTGTGACCGATATGGTGAAACCAGGAACTATGTATTTTGCAAGATAAAGCGCCATTGCTGTTATCAGATATCCAGAGGCTCCTGCTCCAAAAGGCGACAGTCTGATGCCTAAAATTGTCTTTGCACCCCAACTGAAAAGGCCGATGAATATAGCTGCTGCTATAAGGTTGCCAAAACCTCCGGTTATTAAGAATCCCGGTGTAAAGAAAGCTGCTATCCCAAGCACAATTGCCGTTGTGAGTACCCTTATAATTAGACTGAACAGACCTTTTCTCCTCATTAGAACCCCTCCTGATAGTATCTATATCCTTAAATATCACAGGTTAAACAACAGAAAGCTGATAATCGCTGTCTAAAATTTTTTAAAAAGTAGAAAAATTTAGGTAGCAATTGTTAAACTTATATGCTACTATATTACTAGGATTAATTAAGGAGGGAAGTTACATGGAAGTTAAAAAAGATATGCTTATCGGCGAGCTCATTAGAAAGAAGCCTGAAGCTATAGAAATCCTTTTAAGATTCGGTATGGGATGTGTTGGTTGTCCTTCCAGCCAGATGGAGTCACTGGAGGAAGCAGCTATGGTTCATGGTCTTGACCTGAACAAGCTGATGGAGACTCTGAACGCTAATTAGTAAATAATGTTTGTACAATAAAAGCTGAGCTTACGCCCAGCTTTTTATTTTTTATGACTTGATTAACTCATCAATTTTGTCTTTATCGAATCCTACTACTTCTTGACCGTCTATTACTAGTACTGGTACTCCCATGTGTCCCATTGCCATTAGTTCTTTTCTTGCTTCCTTATCTGTGGAGACGTTCTTTTCTACGAAGGGAACGCCTTTTTCAGTAAGGTGATTTTTTGCCAGTGTACAATATGGACATGTTCCGCTTGTAAATATTACTACATCGTGCATAATTAATCCTCCTTCAGTTTGTATTCCTTCGATATTATACCCCCGATGGGTATGTATGTCAACCCTCTACTTGCTTTTATACCCGAAATGTGAGAAAGAATTCATTTCAATTGACAATTGAATTGTTGGTTGATGGAGAGATCCCTCCACTTCGGTCGGGATGACAGTGCTGAGATCCCTCGACTTCGCTCGGGATGACACCCTTAGAGTCATTTAATATTCACTATTCACTATTCACTATTCACTATTCACTTCTTGTCAATTGCCTCACCAGTTGGATGTATTTTTCTACGGTGAGTTCTTCTCCTCGCGCTGTTTCTTCTATTCCTGCCCTTTGGAGGGCTTCTTTTAAGGTTTGTTTGTCGAATTCTAGTCCGTAGGTTGACAGTGCGTTTATTATTGTCTTTCGCCTTTTAGAGAATGCTGCTTTAACAAGCTTTGAGTAGAGCTCACGGTCTATATCTGGCAGTTCTTTTTTAAGTTTAAGCCTGACTACTGTGCTGTCTATTTTGGGCTGTGGCATAAACACTGATTTTGGCACTCTCAGTAGAACTTCTGGCTCTGTATAGAACTTTATGAAAAGAGTCAGTGCACCGTAATCCTTACTGCCGGGATTTGCTATCATTCTGTCAGCCACTTCTTTTTGAACCATGACACTAATTGAATCAAAGGCAAGTCCTTCTTCAAGGAGCTTTCCTATTATGGGTGTTGTTACGTAATATGGTAGGTTAGCCACTACTTTAACTGGCTTGTCTTCAAATTTCTCTTTCAGTATTTCATCAAGTGGCAGTTTTAGGACATCTCCAAATACTATTTCGGTATTATCATAGGTACTCAGGGTATCTGCAAGGACAGGCCTAAGCCTTTCGTCAATTTCTATGGCAACTACTTTGTCTGCATTTAAGGCGAGTTCTTCAGTAAGCGTACCTATTCCAGGTCCAATTTCTAGCACCTGATCTTCTTTTGAGACTTCTGCTCTCTTCACGATTTCTCTGACGATATTTCCATCTATAAGAAAGTTCTGCCCAAGTCCCTTAGAAAATCGAAATCCGTACATATCGAGAATTTCTTTTACCCTTGCAGGTGAATAAAGCCTTTTATTTTCCATCCTCATTCACCCTTTCTATTGCATTGAAGAACTCTTCTCTAGTAACTCCAAGGCTGTTTAATCTCGTTAATAGCTGCTTTGCGTTGCAATGGCCTATCCCAAGTATTTCACAGAGCTTTTCTCTCCTGTAAGATGAGCCCTCTCCACCCGATAGTCCGTTTGATATTATGTCATCCTTGTTGAATGTTTCGATTCTTTCTGTGGTCGAAGGTCTCGCGTTTTCTACAGCCGCTCTTATATCTTCTGCGGTCGCATTCTCTATGCCTATATCTCCCTTTTTAAGGGCTTTCCCTTGTGGAAGATAAGCATGCTTGCATCCAGGTATCTGTTTTGCGATATCCCGTCTTATTCTTTCACCGCCGTAATCGGGGTCGGTCAGGATGATTAGTCCTCGCCTTTCCTTAAGCGACTTAAGGGTCTGGATTAGCTTTGCGCCATATCCAAACCCGTTTGTTGCGATTACTTCGCAGTCCAATGCTGCTTTTACCGCGGTTATATCGTCTTTTCCCTCTACGACGATTACTTCTTTAATCATAGTGTTTCCTTCCTTCTGGCAAAATCATATGCCAAAGAACTTTCTCGCGTTTTCGGCTGTCGCTTTTGCCAGTTCTTCAGTTGATATCCCTTTTATTTCTGCAATTTTTTCTGCTACGAGCTTTACGTGCTTAGGCTCATTTCTTCTGCCTCTGAATGGCTCAGGGGTAAGATATGGGCAGTCGGTTTCTACCATTAGATTTCCCAATGGTACTGCTGCTGCGACTTCCCTTGGCACTCGGGCATTTTTGAATGTTACAGCACCGCCAAGTGCTATATAAAATCCGAGTTTTACATAGTCCATCGCCATCTCTGCACTGCCAGAATAACAGTGCATTAGGACTTTCAGCTTTCCATCAGAAGCAGCCTCTTTAAGGATGTCGAAGGTTTCCTTTGCTGCATCTCTGGTGTGGATTACAACTGGAAGATCAAGCTCCTTTGCTATATCAAGTTGCTCCAGAAAGTACTTGCGCTGAAGGTCTCTGGGCGAATTGTCGTAGTAAAAATCTAGACCTATCTCGCCAATGGCTACTACTTTTTCGTTCTTAGAAAGCTCTTTCAGCCAATCCAGCCCCTCAGTAACCACGTCGCTGGCAGAATGAGGATGAACGCCTATTACTGCGTAGATGTTATCGTACTTTTCGGCAAGCTCGACACTGGCATAGCTAGTCTGCTTATCTGCTCCAATATTTATTACTGTATCTATACCTTCCTTTGAAAGTTCCTGTATAATTCTGTCTCTGTCCTCGTCAAATCGAGGATCGTCCAGGTGGACGTGACTATCTATAAACATAGTTCCTCCTTAGGATATGACCGAGCCGTCTGCTATGTCCTCTAGAGTTGAAAGCATTGAAAGGTTACCGTCCTTGTCTTCAGCAGCCATTATCATGCCTCTTGATTCTATACCTCTGAATGTATGCGGTTTAAGGTTTGCTACGACAACTACTTTCTTTCCTATTAACTGCTCAGGTTCATACCACTTCTTGATTCCTGATACAACTGTTCTTATCTCGTCGCCAATTTTTAGTGTAAGGACAAGAAGTTTATCTGCATTTGGATGGTTTTCGCAATTTACTACTGTAGCTATTCTGAGCTTCAGCTTTGCAAAATCATCTATTGTAATTTCCTCTTCTGCTGCTGGTTCTACAGCTTCTTTTTTCTCAGTTTTTCTTGAAGCTGCTCTCTTTTTAATGAGCTCTTCATTGGCTTTGTTAAGCCTTCCCAGCTCAACCTTTATATCCAGCCTTGGGAATATTATATTTCCCTTGCTTATCTTTGTGCCTTCTTTTAAAAGCCCCCAGACTTTTGCATCTTCCCAGTTTACATCTCCCTCTATGCCAAGCTGTTCTCTGATTTCTCTTGATGTGTTAACCATGAATGGCTGTATAAGGATTGAAACTATTCTTAGGCTTTCTGCGAGATTATACAGAACTGTATCAAGTCTCTCAGCATTGCCTTCTCTTGCAAGAATCCAAGGCATAGTTTCGTCTACGTATTTGTTGGACCTTCTGATGAGCTTCCAAACCTCTTCAAGGGCATTTGAAAAGTTCAGCTTGTCCATGTATTCTTCGACCTTTGGAGCTGTTTCAACTGCCATAGTTTTTAGAGATTCGTCAAATTCACCCTCTGTTTTAGGAGAAGGTAGTACTGATCCATTATATTTTTCTAGCATAGATGCTGTTCTTGACAGTAGGTTTCCAAGGTCGTTTGCCAGGTCTGAGTTAAGTCTTTGCAGGAACTTTTCTCTTGAGAATGAACCGTCCTGTCCAAAAGAGAACTCTCTCATCAAGAAGTATTTGAACGCATCTATGCCGTAGAGCTCGATTATTGGCTCAGGATATATTACATTTCCCTTTGATTTGGACATTTTGTCTTCTTCAAATAGAATCCAGCCGTGGCCGAATACTTTCTTTGGCAATGGAAGATCTAGTGCCATCAGGATTGCTGGCCAGATTATGGTATGGAATCTGACGATTTCCTTTCCGACCAGGTGTACGTCTGCAGGCCAGAACTTTTTGAAGTTCTCATCGTTATCAGTGCCGTAGCCAAGTGCTGTAAGATAGCATGACAGGGCATCTATCCATACGTAGACAACGTGCTTTTCATCAAATGGTACCTTTACTCCCCAGTCGAAGCTGCTCCTGGAAACGCTTAGGTCATCCAGACCGTCTTTGAGGAAGTTGTTTATCATCTCGTTCTTTCTGCTCTCAGGCTGAATAAATTCAGGGTTGTCTTCATAAAGCTTAAGCAGTTTATCTCTGTACTTTGAAAGCTTGAAAAAATATGCCTCTTCCTTAGCAAGATGAGTCTCTCTTCCACAGTCTGGACATTTATTTCCGTCTACCAGCTGAGATTCTGACCAGAAGGATTCACATGGGGTGCAATAAGCGCCTTCGTATTCGTCTTTGTAGATTTCGCCTTTGTCGTACAGAGCCTTGAAAATATCTGCGATTACCTTTTCGTGAACTGGATCTGTACTCCTTATGAAGGAGTCGTAGTCAATTTCAAGCATCTTCCACAGGTCCTTGATATCTGCAACGATTTTGTCTACGTATGCCTGAGGTGTCATTCCTGCTTCCTGAGCTTTTTCCTGTATTTTCTGGCCGTGCTCGTCTGAGCCGGTTGTGAAGAATACGTCGTAGCCCTGGAGTTTTTTATACCTTTTAATTGTGTCTGCAGCTACTGTGGTGTAGGTGTGCCCAATGTGCAGGTTGTCACTTGGGTAGTAGATTGGTGTTGTCAAATAGAATGTTTTCAAATGGATCATCCTTTCGTTCAAAAATAAAAAGCCCTCTGTCTCATAGAGACGAAGGCGACTTCGCGGTACCACTCTAATTATCCCAGGGCTTCACAGCCGGGATCTCAATAGGTTTCTAACCTTGCATTATAACGGATGCCGCCGTTTCAGCCTACGTATCGGCTGAAAGATTCAGGGGCCATGTTCAAAAGCAGCTTCTGCCCGGATTTCACCGATTCCGGACTCTCTTAGAAAAGGATTGCTTTTTACTCTTCCCTTCGTCATCGAATTTTACGATTAACAAGTATTATAGCTTATTTGGGGGGAAGTGTCAATGGAGCAGTGAATAAGTAATAGTGAATAGTGAATAACAAAAATATTAAAGATTAGATCCCTCGATTTCGCTCGGGATGACAAGAATATTCACTATTCACTATTCACTATTCACTATTCACTGTTCACTGTTCACTGTTCACTAAACTTGACAAGTTTATTTTTTTCGTTTACAATACAGAGACGGTTAAAAATAGTTACAAAATGGTTACAAGTTTTGTAACAAAACTAAGGAGGAAATCATGGACAATAGCAGGACCAAAATGGTCTATAAGGTTAAAGTCCTCTTACTTCTGGCTATAGCAATGACATTATCATTAGGGGTAAGCTCTTTCCAGGGATACGAAGTATACTTAAATGTTGACGGAGTGGTTAAGCAAACTGTCTCCAGATCATCTACTGTAGAAAAGTTTCTTGCGGAAGAGGGAATTAAACTTAAGAGGGGTGCAGTGGTCGAGCCATCTCTTAAATCAACAATCGAGGATAAACTTGAAATTACTATCATAAATCCGAAGAGTTTCAATGTATCAGCCGACGGAAAATCCATTAAGGTTGCAACTCATAACTACAAAGTTAGAGATATACTTAAGGATGCAAAGGTTACTGTCGGACCAAAAGATTTCTCAAAGCCCGGGTTGGACACTGTCGTCAAAGACGGAACCAGCATTGAACTTTTCAGGGTGACTGAGAAAGGCAGAACTGAAGAGATTGCAGTTCCTTACGAAAAGGAAATCATCTCAAATCAGAGAATGGACAGAGGCAAAGTCAATACTCTTCAAGAGGGTAAAGACGGCCTGCGTAAATCAGAATTTAAGGATATTTACATTAACGGTGTGTTCACTTCATCAATAATAATAAGTGATACGATTTTGGTGGAACCAGTTCCACAAATAATCGAAAAAGGCGTCAATAACATCGTGGTTACATCTCGTGGTGAGACGCGTTTCAAGGACTCTTTTGTAATGGAAGCTACTGCATACGACCTTTCTTATGCTAGCACAAAGAAAAGACCTGGTGACCGATACTACGGCATAACTGCCAGTGGGACGAGAGCGCGACCTGGAACTGTCGCTGTCGACCCAAAGGTCATACCACTTGGAACAAAGCTTTACGTTCAGTCACTGGACGGAACGAGAGATTACGGATTTGCTATAGCTGAAGATGTTGGAGGTGCCATTAAAGGCAACAGGATTGACTTATTCTTTGAGTCATCCGGCGAGGTCAAAACATTTGGCCGACGTAATGTAAAAGTGTATATAATAGACTAAAAAAACAGCTGTCAACTTGACAGCTGTTTTCTATTTATGGCTTGATTTCAAACACACAAGAGGATATTCCATGAACCTCCACTCCGTGGGGGTGCCAGTATCCCTGTGCACCTCTGATGATGCCAGTTTCATTGAACAAGCACCTTATCTCCATGTCCAGTATTGTCCTCTTTCCCGCCATCTGAAGGTGCTTTCTTATAGCCAGATGTGGAAGCAGACAACTGTGTCTGTTTGCGTTGTGTATTATCAATAAATAAGTTCCATTTGTCTTTATTGTGTATCCAAGGGTATAGCAGTTTTCCTGACTTTCAATAAAGTCGACAGCCTTTCTTATTTCATCGGCATCGTCCATTTTGAACTCTGGTCTGGATTTTCTAAACTCAATCAAGTCTTTAATAAAGCTAAACAATTCGTAATTCTTCTCTTTAAGACTCCAGTCGATTGCATTTATCGATATTGGCGCGTTATAGCTGTTGGAAAGACCTCTCTTTGTCCTCATAAATTCATTTCCAGCGTGGATAAAAGGAATTCCCATTGAAAAGAATAATATAGAATGAACAAATTTATTGTACCTGATATACTCTTCGTCTGACATTCCTGGAAGTGTCTTTAGAAGCTTATCCTGTAAAATCAGATTGTCGTGAGAATTGGCATAATTAACCGATTCAGATGCCCTGGAAGCAAAGCCAATGTGTCCTTCGTCAAAGAATATTGAACCTGTCGCCCCTGTAGTTATACCTCTTCTCTTATCGAGATTTCCCTGAGCGAAACCGGTACCATAGCCATCGTTGTCTCCTTTTAATGCATCTCTGAAGCTATCGTTAAAAATGCTGAATCCCTTTTCACCCTGTGACCCTCTCGATGTTGTCTTATTGGATGGTAGTACTGTTGCTCCTCCCGTCCAGGGTTCACCATATATCAGTATATCAGGCCTTATGGCTTTAAGCCTTTTAGTTATCAATTCCATAGTATCCAAGTCCATAAGTGCCATCAGGTCAAACCTGAACCCGTCAACTTTAAATTCTCTAGTCCAGTACTCAAGGCTCTCTATTATGAACTTTCTTACCATAGGATCTTCAGTGTTCAACTCGTTACCACATCCAGATCCGTCAGACAGGGTGCCATCTGGCCAGGTCCTGTAGAAGTTTGGGTACAACTGGTTAAAGTTTGAATCTTTTGATCTGAATGTATGGTTGTATACCACATCTAATACGACTCTTAAGCCTGCTTTATGAAGCGACATTATGAGCTCTTTAAGTTCTCTCACCCTAACATGCGGATCGTAGGGATCAGTAGAATATGTCCCTTCTACCGCATTGTAGTGCTCGGGGTCGTAACCCCAGTTGTAGTTGTCGTCTGAGAGCCTAAGCTCTGGCTCTTCCCTTACAGTGATAAAATCGCTTACAGGCATTAAATGGACATGTGTTACCCCAAGTTCTGTTAGGTGGTCTATTCCAGTAGAAAAGTCTTTATATTTAGTTCCTCTCTTTGAAAAAGCCTTAAATGTTCCAGGCTCCTCCACTCCAAAGCTTGGATGTGCAGTAAAATCCTTAACATGTACCTCATATATTATAGATTCTGATATATTGTTAAGCTCAGGCGCTTCATGTTCTTCCCATCCATCAGGATTGGTCTTTGACAGGTCAATAACTGCTGAGCGCATTGAATTGCACGAAACTGCTGTACTGTATGGGTCTGTAATTTCCAGATTATCTTCAATGATATAGGTATAAAATTTACCGTCAAGATCCCCTTCGATTCTCGTTGAAAACACGCCATCTGATTCTTTTGTCATTGGATGCTCAGCTCGTCTGACATGAGAAGCACCCTCATACAGCCTTAGATTTATCTTTTCTCTCAGTGGAGCATATACTCTGAACACAGTTTGCTGGGGCGTGCAAATGGCGCCCAGTGTTTTGTTTGTAGTTTTAATATCTGTTTTAAGCACCATTTAACCTCCTAATCAAATTCCTCCGACACTTTACTTGCATAAAGCTCTACTACAGAATCCGATGCAAATTCTGAAGTCAATATTATACTACCAAGAGATTTTTTATTCCATAAATCCCTATCTAGATACTGCATAGTAATCTCATCCATGCCTCTGACGTACTCAGCCCAGTCCCTCAATACGAAATCATGGTCATTATATTTTAAAAGATCAGTGTTCAGACTTCTAAAAATCTGTTCATCGAACAGCCCTTCTCGCCCCAGGAGAGTTTCGCAGGCTCTTTTCAGTTCTTTATTTCTGTAATAGAATTCGCTCACATTAGCATCGTGATCGTTGTAGAGAACTTGAACTTCCTCTCTTCTACTGCCAAAGAGTTTCATGCTGTCAAAGAAGGAGTAGTTCTCGATAAGCATATTTGTATTATCTCTACTTCCAAAGCCGACTGCTCCACTTATCATGGATGAAAGCCCACCCAGGTGAAGTTCTTCTTTTGAAGGAACCGTCAGCGACTGAACCAATTCAAGAGACGGAATTACAAGCTCTCCCCGCCTTTGAGAAAGGTCTTCTACAAATACCAGCTTTAATTTTCCCTTTATGGCTGGATCTGAGTTTATTACCTTAGATAAACTGTTAATAAGTCTTATTACGAGTTTTGACCGGTAGTCGTGGGCTGCAGCTTTGCCGCCTATTAAAACTACCCTCGGTATCACATCTATATTTGGGTTATCCTTAAGCTCTAAAAATTTGTCTATTACCCAGAGTACCTGCAAAAGCTGCCTGTTGTCATCACTGATTTCTCTAATATGCCCGTCAAAAATTGCATAAGGATCTGTTAAAATTCCATCTTTCTTAAATATTGCTTCTGACAAAGCCTTCTTATTTTCAAGCTTAACGTCTTCAAGTTTTCTTAAAAACACTGAATCCTCACTAAGGTTTGAAAGCTCTTTCAACTTTGCAGGGTCTTCTATAAACCCATCTCCGATTGCTTCCAAAATGAGCTGTCTGAGCCTTGGATTGCCTGATAACAGCCAGCGCCTGTGTGATACAGCAAGCGGATGCCCCAGAGGCGGTCCCTGATAAGCTCCAGCTTTTGCGATGTTTAATAGTCTGACTTCGTCGTCCCAAAGTATTCCAAAGGACTCTCGCTTCTCTTCTTCAGCCCCCACTTCTTCTAGATACCTATGGTGAATCTCCTCAAGGATCATCCACAGCCTTGGAAGCTGCTCCTGAATTAATGAGCCTTCCATTTTAGCCATTACTTTTTCCATGGTATCAATAGGTGCGTAATAGAATACCTTTTTGGTGATTTCCCAAGCTTTGTTCCAAGAAAGCTCAGCATCATCTAATAGTATTCTCAAAAATTCAGGTATTGCAAGGAACATATGGCTGTCGAGCATGAGGAATAGATATCTCTCTGCAATGCTGTCTATGGTTCTACCTGAGGAAAGGTGTTGTCTTACTATATCCTGCATTGCACCACTTACGAGAATATATTCCTGCAAAAACCTCTTTCTATTGTCTTCAGGAAGAGTACCTGCAGGGATGAATCTTCTTGTTAATGAATCGCTTTCAAACAGCCTAAGTTTCAGGGTATAATCATTTTCCCAGCCAGTGTAGGGTAAATCGTAACAGCTTAAAGTGTGGCTTGTTCCATTTTTCTGAGTAAATACCAGGTCGTCCCCTTCTTTAGAGATATCTACAGAACCTCCTGTTATTACTTCAAAGCTTTCTGATCCTTTATACAACCAGTTTTTCCCCCGTGACCACCACTGATCTTCCTTTTCTACCTGCTGACCATCTTCTATCGACTGACGAAAATAGCCCTCTCTATAGAGAAGGCCGTAACCTACTGCATTGTATTTTTTACTGGCAAATGTATCCATAAGTCCATTTGCAAGATATCCCATGTCACTTGAGCCAAGTCCAGGTTCTCTGTCTTCGGCCAAAAGCTCTTGTATATCGCGGCCATGTTCTTTCAGGGCAGCACCAAGCTCATCAAATATTCCAAGATAGTCCAGGTTCTTCTGCAGCATTAAGCCGGGAAGGTGTTCCATAGAAAGATACACTATTACCCTTCCCCTGTCCATTTTTCTTTCAGAAGCGTGAAGCTGCCTTCCCAGAGTCTCCCTCACCAGATACGCTAAGGCTCTGTAAAGCTCTCCTGCAGACGCTTCTTTGATAGTAACTGCACCGTGCTGGTAAAGTATATCCTGAAGCTTTTCTGCGGAAGTACTCGTATAGTCTCTCATCGTATCACTCCTGTAGCAGTTCATCATATAATTCAATGTATTTCAAAGCTGACGCATTCCAGCTGTGATCGGCAATCATTGCTTGTTTTATGAGCTCGTTCCACGTCTCTCCTTCCTGGTACACAGAAAGTGCTTCCTTAATTGAGAACAACAACTCATGTGCATTGTAGTTTGCAAAGGAAAATCCAGTTCCCTCGCCTGTAAATCTGTTGTAGGGTTCTACAGTATCCCTTAGTCCTCCCGTCTCTCTTACTACTGGAAGTGTACCGTATCTCATGGCGATAAGCTGTGATATCCCACAAGGTTCGGCAAGAGATGGCATTATAAAAATGTCTGTGCCTGCATACACCAGATGCGACTCACTTTCGTTAAAGTAGATGTGCGAAGACACCTTGTCTGGGTATTTCCACTGAAAATGCCTGAACATGTTCTCGTACTCAGGGTCTCCGGTTCCCAAAACGACTAACTGAATGTCTTCTTTTAGCAGTTCATCCAGAATGTACCTGACCAGGTCCAGACCCTTCATTGCCACCAACCTTGTTACCATTCCAAGGATGGGAACTTCCTTTTTCTCTGGGAGGTCAAAGTGTCGTTGCAGAGCTTCCTTGTTCATCGCCTTGCCCTTTAAGTCTCGGACTGTATAGTGATAGGGCAGCCTCTTGTCGTCTTCTGGATTGTATACTTCGTAATCTATGCCATTGATAATTCCTTTAAGCTTCCATTCATTTTTCCTTATTATTCCCTGGAGATTCTCTCCATAGAACTCATATCGTATCTCTTCAGCGTAGGATTCGCTAACCGTTGTAAGTTTGTCGCAGTAGACTATCCCTGCCTTCATAAAGTTTATGGAGTCGTAGAATTTTAAACCATTGTCTATAAAGTACTCTGCTGATAGACCTGCAAGCTGCATAAGAGACTGTGGGAATACACCTTGATACTTGAGGTTGTGGATGGTGAAAACAGTCTTCATATTTGAATAGAAATCGTCGCCTTTTGCATAGTCTTTAATATATAAAGGCACCAATCCTGTGTGCCAGTCATTTGCATGAACAATGTCTGGCTGTAAGTCCAGTATCTTTAGCATTTGAGCTATTGCACGGCAGAAAAACACGAATCTTTCTCCATCGTCTCCCTGTCCGTAGATTTTATCCCTGTAAAAGTAAAACTGATTGTCTATGAAAAGGAATTTAACACCGTCTTTTTCCAGGGAAAAGACCCCTGCATACTGATGTCTCCAGTCCAAATCGACGTAGAAAAACGCTTCGCGCTTCATACTCTCCCTATATACATCTCCAATGAGTGTGTAAAGCGGAAGAACTACGTATACTTCGTGTCCATCCTTTGCAAGTGCTTTAGGAAGAGACCCTGCCACATCGGCAAGACCTCCGGTCTTTATAAAAGGAGCAGCTTCTGACGCTGCGTAGAGTATCTTCATGTAATCACTCCTTTTTTAGCACTTGTTTTTTCTCGACCACATATGGCATAAGTGAGCTTCCGGCTATCCTTACTCCGTCTCCCACCACTGCCTCTTTGTCGAGGATAGAATTTACTACAAGTGCATTCTCTCCTATTTCAGCTTTCTGCATTATAATCGAATTCTTTACAACGGCACCTTTACCTATCTTAACTCCTCTGAAAATTATAGATGTGTCTACGGTACCTTCGATGAAGCATCCGTTTGCAACGAGGGAATTTTGAACATCGGAGGTCTCAGTGTACAGAGTGGAAGGCTCGTCTTTTGTCTTTGTAAATATTGTGCCTTTCTCGTAAAACAGATCCTGTGATACATTCTTTTTCAAAAGGCTCAGGTTAGCATCGTAGAAGCTCTTCATGTTCTTGATATCTTCAACGTGTCCTCTGAACTCAAATGTATTTATATTTAACTTGTCCTTGTTCTTAATTACAGCTTCTTGAAGATAATTTGTATTCCCTTTTTCAACAGATTCCATTACAAGTTTTATAAATACGTCCTTCTTTATAAATCCCATCTTCAGGAACATGTTGAATGTCTCTTCTAGCCCTAAGTTTATACCTATATTCTCCAAAGATCCATCGTCATTTATTGTCATTTTCTCTGAATTAATGTATTTGCCCCACGGATCTGAAATTTTCTTGTAAAACAGCGTAGCATCGGCATTAGTTTCCTTGAAATATTTAAACGCTGAAGTCAAGTCTACCTTTGCTATAATATTTGGCTGCATAAGGAGAAGGTATTTCTCCCTGGTCTGCTCAAAAAAGTCTATTGCTGAATAGAATTGTGCTATATCACTATCTCTATTTTTAGTAAGTTCTGTCGTAACTGGAGGAAACAGGTATAGTCCAGAAAATCTACGATTCAAATCCCAGGGCTTTCCGTCTCCCAGATGGTCCATTATAGACCTGATTTTTTCGCCTGTAAAAATTGCTATTGTCTTTATGTCGTGATTTACCATGTTCGATACCGCAAAATCAATCAGCCTGTACCTTCCGCCAAAGGGGAGCATGCTGACTGGCCTGTGTATGCAAAGTGGTCCAAAGCTGCTTTCTATGTTTGCGCCGCTGATTATTCCAATGCATCGTTCCATTTCACGCCCTCCTATTCTTTGCATATTTCGTTCTCAGACACCAGGTATACGCCGTCATCGTCATCATACCCTATGACAGCACCCTCTTCGACTGTTACACCTTCAAGAATGACTGCTCTTCTGACCTTTGCACCTTTTTTAATTACGCAGTCTGAAAGTATAATTGAGTCTTCGATCACTGTATCTTCTTCTATAATTACATCGCTGAATATTATACTTCTCCTCACGTCGCCCTTTATGTAGCAGCCCTCGTTTACAAGAGAATCCTTAATATTTGAACCTCTGGCTATATACTGAGGTGGAAGATTTCTTGTCCTTGTGTATATCCTCCAGTCCTTGTCGTAAAGGTTTAGCGTATTTGCTGGATCTAAAAGGTCCATGTTGGATTCCCAGTAGCTTCGCACTGTTCCTACATCCTTCCAGTATCCGTCGAACACACAAGTATACATTCTCTTTCCCTCAGAAAGCATCAGCGGAAGTACATTCTTTCCAAAGTCATGGTCAGAATCAGGGTTTTGCGCATCTTTTATTAGATAGTATCTCAATATATCCCAGTTGAACATATATATTCCCATTGAGGCTAAATTATTCTTAGGGTTTTCAGGTTTTTCTTCAAATTCATTTATTCGACCGTCTTCGTCCACGTTTATTATTCCAAATCTAGGAGCATCCTCCCACGGAACCTCCATCACCGCAATGGTACAATCTGACTCCTTCAGTATATGCTTTTCTAGAAGATTATTGTAGTTCATTTTATATATGTGATCTCCAGAGAGAATCAGCACATACTGCGCCTCTTGCTCGTCGATGTAGTCAATATTTTCGAATACTGCATTTGCCGTTCCAGTATACCACCTTCCGCCGTCTTCAGATGTAAATGGCGGAAGCACCCTAAGGCCGCCAATATTTCTGTCGTAGTCCCAGGATGATCCGATGCCTATATGGGTGTTGAGCAAATATGGCTTATACTGAGTCAGTATCCCTATATTTTCGATGCCCGAGTTTGTTGCGTTGCTGAGTGCAAAGTCTATTATGCGGTATTTGCCTCCAAAAGGCACTGCTGGCTTTGCGATTTTTCTGGTCAGAGCCTTGAGTCTGGAACCCTGTCCGCCTGCCAGAAGCATTGCGACTACTTTGTTCTCAATCATGTTGGTCCCCCCTTGTCTTAATGTATCTTTCAGCTCTTCCTGTCAAGCTTAAGGTATATTGCGGCCAAAGGCGGCAAGTCCAGCTTTATATGAAGCTCCCTGCCGTGGAAGGACCCCTCTTGTGTCTTGTATCTTCTGACCCTTTCAGTGCTTCCACCATATCTCTTATGGTCGCTGCTTAACACTGTTTTGTAGGTGCCTTCCTCCAAAATCCCTATTGGATAATCCGGTCTTGGAACCGGCGTAAAGTTGAAAATGCATATAAGTCTTTCTCCGTCGCTGTCAAGTCTTTCAAAGGCGATGACACTTTCGGCGGCGTTTGAATTGTCAATCCACTGAAAGCCTTCCCAGGAGTAGTCCCTTTCGTATAAGCATTTTTCTTCTCTGTATAGTTTGTTTAAGTCTTCAGTAAACTTCTGAATCTTTTTGTGCGTTTCGTACTCTAACAGCTTCCACTCTATCGACTCGTATTCCCTCCACTCAATAAATTGAGCTATCTCATTTCCCATGAACAATAATTTCTTGCCGGGATGAGCGTACATATATTGGTACAAGAGCCGGAGACTGGCAAATTTCTGCTCGTAACTTCCAGGCATTTTGTCTATCATACTCTTCTTGCCGTGGACAACTTCGTCGTGGCTGAAGGGAAGTATGAAGTTCTCTGAAAATGCGTACATCATTGAAAATGTCAAAGCTCCATGGTGGTCTTTTCTAAATACTGGGTCGAGCTCCATATACTTCAGTATGTCGTTCATCCAGCCCATGTTCCACTTAAAATTGAAGCCAAGACCTCCAATATCGACTGGATGACTGACCATTGGCCAGGCTGTAGATTCCTCAGCAATCATCATGGTATCTGGATAGCTTTCGAATATTACCGTGTTAAGCTTTTTAATGAATTCAATGGCTTCAAGGTTCTCTCTTCCACCGTATTGATTTCGAATGTCCTTGCCACCAAAATCCAGGTACAGCATATACGCCACCGCATCAATTCTCAGTCCGTCTACGTGGTAGTAATCGTGCCAATACATAGCATTGGATATCAAGAAGGACACTACCTCTGGCTTTGAATAGTCGAAGTTCAAAGTACCCCACTGGTCATTTTCTGCTTTTGCCTTGTCCAGTGACTCGTATAGGTAAGTTCCATCGTACCTTGCCATGGCGTAATCGTCTTTGCAGAAGTGGGCTGGTACCCAGTCCATAATGACTCCGATTTCATTCTGATGACAGATGTCTATGAGATACATCAGGTCTTTTGGAGTTCCAAATCTGCTGGTAGGTGCAAAATAGCCTGTCACCTGATATCCCCAGGAAGCATCCAGAGGGTATTCAGATACAGGCATAAGCTCTATATGGGTAAAACCCATCTTCTTTACGTATTTAACAAGCTCCTTAGCCAGTTCCACATAAGAATACTGAACATTGCCTTCTTTTTGTTTCCAAGAAAGAAGGTTAACTTCGTATATGGATACGGGCTTGTCGTACAGAGATTTCTTTCTCTTTTTCATCCAGTCGCGGTCATTCCACTTATATCCCTTTATGTCGTACACTTTGGAATCGGTCAGAGGACGAGTGTCGGAATGGAATGCAAAAGGATCCTGTTTCATCCTAACTTCGCCATCCTGGGTGACTATTCTATACTTATATTTGTCGTATTCATTGGCGCAGGTAATCACAATGCTCCACAATCCACTGTCCTTTATCTTCCTCATGGGCATGGCGAAGTCATCCCACTGATTGAAATCGCCAGTGAGGTAAACTTCTTTTGCAGCAGGTGCCCATACCACAAATCTATGCCCCTTTATTCTGCCCTTTTTATATGGGTGAACCCCGAGGAATTCATAGGCCTTATAAAAGGTGCCCTCGTGAAACAAATATGCGTCCAGAGCGCCGTCGTCTATGTAATGGATAGTGTTGTTCATTATGACACTCCTCTCTTAAGCGCCACATTCATATTATTTTATATATCTATACCCCAAAAAAGTCTCTTCTTTCCTTATATGGTTCTTTTTTACGAGTAAATTCAGCTTTTCTTCCAGCCTGTCTCTCGTCAAAGTTATGCCTTCCTCTTTTTCCAGTTCAGTTATTACGTTCAACATATCAGATTCCATTATGGGCAATTTCTTAAGTATCATCTCAATATATTTGTCGTCGTCCTCTTTTACTTTTTCCTTAAGTTCATCAAATGGGTTCAAAGTGTGCGGACTTGAACTATAAGCTGCTCGTATCCGTGCAAATATCGTCCTGCCTACTGCGGCGGAAGAAATGAACACATCACCAGTCCTAAGGTATGGCAGTCTCTTGGCTTCTTCACCAGTTATATCGGTCTCTTCTTTTATGGTATCTATGTCAGATGCACGAACAGTCCTGAATATGAGTTTTGTGTTAAGCTGTGCAGTTACGGTTTCATCTAAAAGAGTAGGTCTCTGGGTTGCAAGCACGAGAAATACGCCGTATTTTCTGCCTTCCTGAGCAATCTCCTTAATTATCTGCTTCGAAGGAGATTCATAACCCTTTGGAGCGAAGTTGTGAGCTTCGTCTGTCACCAAAATAAAGGGTGGAAAGAAATCCGTTGGAAGTTTTTTGTATAAAGCATCTTTGTAATCCCTTCTCCTGTGGTATAGGCTGTTTAGAAGATAGGTTCCATAGACTTGTAGTATCCTGGTGCTGCCCTGGATTACGACCAGTTTTCCATCCATCAGACTGTCTTCAATTCTTCTGCTGTCGCTGGAGAAGATCCCTTCTCCATATAGTCTTCTTAGTCTCCACAATACTCCTCTTACTGAGCTGTAAGGGCAAGCCTTATCGTAGGATATGTAGAGCTCACGCCTTTGCTCCCAGGCTTTTCGCTCTTCGCCGTCGGATTCAGCTATTCGCCTTTCAATCTTTTCTAAAGAGCCTTCCTCCTGAGCTTCAGAGAGCATCTGAAGTCTGTTTGAAAAGCCTGTATACGAATTTCGACGTCCAAATAGAACATCCACCACGTTGTTCATTGCATCAGAAAGTGGACTTGCGGCATCCAGAAGGTTCTTAAGATCGCCTGCAGTAAGGTCTTCAAACTTGACTCCAACGTGAGAGCCAACCTGATAGCAGTTAAAGCTGTCGTAAAAGTCAGCCTTTCTTTCGTCAAAGTAGTCTGGTGATTCTGAAAAGTCCATTTCGTAATGGGGATCCAGAACTATTGTAGGAATGCCCTTGTCCATTATCTCTTCGAGAAGTACCCTTAGACCAAATGATTTCCCAGAGCCAGAGCCACCAAATACACCTATGTGCGGATAGTGGTGCATTGATCTGATGTCCATAATGTAGGGCAGTTCGTTCTGAGGCTTCAAGCCGGTTTCCTCGTAAGTATAAAGTAAATCTCCGTATTCAGGGTCCATATCCTGGGCTACGTCGTCTGTATTTCGTATTACACCAAGAATAAGTCCATCATCAGGACGGGTTCTAAGCATAAGGCTCTTGATTTCGTCAAAGAGAGGAAGCCTGGCATCTGAGCCAGTCTGCACAGGGTACAGAGCTTCGTTTAGAAGTCTTACCTTTGCTATGTATATTGTATCTTCATCTACATCGTAACCCAGAGCCTTAAGGCTCTCCAGCACAGATGAATCCACAAAATCGCCATATATATTCAGTGGGATGTATCTATTGAAGGTTCTGGCCTCGACAACTTCGCCAAGAAGATCGCCCTGGACGGGGTCTTGGACCATCAAAAATTCGTTTATTCTGAAGTTACGCTCTCTTGAACCAATGTAAAACTCCTGCTGAGTAGTAATGCCTACGACTTTCAACACAATTCCACCTTTCCTTTAACTCCTCTTCTCTCTCTCCGATACGAAGTATTTCTCGTATACTCCTCTGTCCAAGTATCTTTCAAGCATTGCTTTCATCATATCGTCTGAGATTTTTACTTCTTTGTCTATTATATCAAGCCACAATGGTACTCCTCTGCTGTTTTCAGGCGTTAATGTCAATACAAGTCTCGCCATTTCCTTCAGTCTGTGCTTCTGGCTGTGAATTATATCTATTCCGATTGCCATAGGTGATAATGAACTCCTTATAAATCCAGAACCAAGCATGGGTTGTTTTTTGTTAATTTCGTCTGAAACTATCAGAAATTCTCCGTATTCCAACAAACCAAACAGCAATTCTCTGTCATAGAGGACGTTTTTAATCTGTGGAATATCTTCTTTTATTCTGTCCCCTATGGATGATGTCTTAATGTCTTTAATAACTCCGATAAGTATTGTTCCTGTCTCTTCGCAGAGCTCCACAAGTTTCTTCCAACTTTCTGCTGCGTATATATGGTATCTTATAAGTCCTCCGTCCATTATTAGAGCATATGGTCTATGCTCTTTGACGCTTTTAATTCCGGCTTCAGCTTCAATGGTTGCCAGTCGTGTATTGCGCTGTTCTTTGTTGACCTCTTCGTCTTTAGAAGTACTTTTTGGCGGTGGATCGTCCAGTATCGGAGTATACACCTGACTTAATATTGCAGGATTGTCTCTTTGCACTGTCGATTTAGCCATCGCCTGATAAATTTCAATGAAATGAGGGTAACTGCCTCCAGCTCGGTTTACAGATCCATCTACACCTGCAACTCCGCCATTTCGCTCCATTTCTAAAAGTTCCTCGTTTGTCAGCTTCTGAATCATTTCTATGGTGCCCACGTTGTCGTTTACAAAATTTCTTAGAATTGATTTGTCACCATCCATGACTTGCATTTCTTGCCGTTTTATTGATTTATTTACTTTTTCGAGAAGATTTTTGATATCTTTATTTATAGAATCCATTCCAGCCTCCACTTTATTATGCTACCACTTGAATGTGTGTTGACTAATTTTTACATATATGTTAATATATTCCCAAGGTTTAAAACCTAATTGGGAGGTGTATCATGAAATCAACAGGCATTGTACGTAAGGTTGACGAACTGGGCAGGGTTGTCATTCCCATAGAGCTCAGGAGAAATCTTGAAATTCTGGTCAAGGATCCTCTTGAGATTTTTGTGGATGAAGACAAAATAATCCTGAAAAAATTCTCGCCGTCCTGCGTCTTTTGCGGTGAATCAAAGGGAATTAAGGAATTTAAGGGAAAAAATGTCTGCCCTGGCTGTATAAAAGATCTTAAATCTGAATAACCAAGTAGACAGGCACTTAGTTAAATCTGAGTGCTTTGCTATTTGCCAATTTTTAAGCTTATGGCGTATACTTCATTCTTCGGAGTTCCTGTCGCTTCACTGACCATTTTAATCGCATCTTTCTTGGTATGCCCTTCAGCTACAAGTTCTCGCAACATACTTTCAATATCGTAATCTTCCTTTTTTATCTTTGCACCTTCAACTACTATGACAAATTCACCTTTTAACTCTCTTGATTGTGCCTCTTTCAACACATCCGAAAGATTCCCTCTGATGGTTTCTTCAAATTTCTTTGTAAGTTCACGTGAGAGCGATATCTTTCTATCCCCTAAAATATCTTCCATATCTGCAAGGGTTTCTACTATTCTGTGGGGACTTTCATAAAAAATTATGGTTCTCTGCTCATCTTTTAAAGTGTTCAGAGTCTTTTTTCTGTCTGAGCTCTTTGAAGGTAGAAATCCTTCAAATGCAAATCTGGCTGCTGGAAGACCTGAAATTACGAGTGCTGTTATTAGAGCTGATGCTCCAGGAAGCCCAATCACTTCTATTCCAGATTCTATTGCAAGTCGAACGAGGTCTTCTCCCGGGTCAGAAATCCCTGGCATCCCAGCATCCGAAACCAGCGCCACTGACTTCCCATTGCTTAATATTTCTATGAGAAGCTCGCCCTTTTCTCTTATATTATGCTCATGATAACTTGTGAGCTGTTTTCTTATGCCCAGGTGATTTAGAAGTATCTTCGTATGTCTTGTGTCCTCTGCGGCAATTATATCTGCAGTTTTTAGTATTTCAATTGTCCTCAGGGTAATATCTCCCAGATTCCCAATAGGCGTTGGACATATGTAGAGCTTTCCAGCTTCCATAAAATCACCTTTCTATTCCGTAAATATCATAGATTTCTTCGTTATAGTTTCCATCTTTATCGTATATTGTCACTGGTAAATCGCACTTGAAGTCTCTTTTTCCATCCTTTACTCCTTCTATGAGAAACAAATTGGATGGCTTGCCTGGTTTTGGATATACCCAGCAAATCCGTTTTGGTTCTATTCCGTTCTCTCTCATCGCACACAGCACGTCGACAAGCCTATTGGGTCTGTGAACCATAAAAATCTTTCCCAGTGGCTTGAGGAGAACTGCAGAAACTTCTACTATATCCTCAAGAGTACAGGCAATCTCGTGCCTTGAATAGGCGTGGTTTTCAGATGGGTTGACGAGAGCCGAACCACTTTTCATATATGGAGGGTTGGTTATAATGGTGTCTGCCGATGCTTTAGCAAATATTAAAGGCAGTTTTTTTATATCCGTATTGAGTATTTTGATCCGATCATCCAGTTTATTTAAGTATACACTTTTTTCAGCCATCTGAGCTACTCTTTCCTGTATTTCAACCCCGTAGATAACTTCAACGTTCTTATCGGCCGCTATCCTTAAAGGAATTATCCCAGTTCCTGTTCCAAGGTCCAGTACTGTTCCCTTTGGTTTTGCAAACCAGGATAGTAGTATTGCATCAACCCCATATGAAAACATCTCTCTGTCCTGATATATTTTGTTTGTCGTACCAGGTACGATATCTAACCTTTCCATATCTTTCCTCCGAATATTAATGTATATGAAAAAAGACCCAACTGGGTCTTTTTGCATTTCAATAAGTACTACTCTGGCTGCGGTGCGTCCACTGGACAAACACTTGCACATGCGCCACAGTCGATACATTTATCTGGATCGATTACGTAAATATCACCTTCTGAAATTGCGTCAGTTGGACACTCAGGAAGACAAGCTCCGCAAGCGATACAGTCGTCAGTAATATGATATGCCATTAATTTTCACCTCCAAGAGAAAAATATATCTGTATATATAATAACAGAATTTTTAACAATTTCAAATACAAAAATTACATCAGTCCAGACTTGCAAAATCTTCTACAAGTGCATCGTCGTATTTATCGCCACTTCGCTGATAAGATGGGTCAAATTTACCTGTAGTTTCAATTTCTTCGACTTGATATTGGAATATATCTTCTGTCCCATCTTTCAACTTAACTTTTGCCTTGACCCTCTCTAGAAGAGTATAGGTGTCTATTATTACACCTTTGCCATGTGGCGTCGTTACAATCGCACCGACAGTAGGCATTTTTTCAAGCAGTTCTTCGTATGTGTCCTGCTCGTATTTCAAACAGCACATAAGTCTTCCGCAAAGTCCTGAAATCTTGGTTGGATTCAGCGACAGAGACTGTTCTTTTGCCATTTTTATGGACACGGGTGCAAAATCGCCTAAAAATCTTGAGCAGCATACTACCTGTCCACAGGGTCCCACTCCGCCAACCATTTTTGCTTCGTCTCTTACTCCAATCTGTCTAAGCTCAATCCTGGTCTTAAATACTGCTGCAAGGTCCTTTACAAGGTCGCGAAAATCAACCCTTCCATCTGCAGTAAAGTAGAATATGACTTTATTGTTGTCGAAAGTGTATTCGACGTCAACGAGTTTCATTTCAAGACCGTGCTCTTCTACTTTTTTCTGACATATCTCGAGGGTTTCCTGTACCTTTGCTTTGTTACTTCTATGTATTTCGAAATCTTCATCAGTCGCAAGTCTTAACACTTTCTTAAGAGGCATGATTATTTCCTCTTCCGGCACTTCTCTTGGCCCTATAACTACGTGCCCAAACTCTATGCCACGTGCTGTTTCGACTATGACAAAGTCATTTTGTACTATTTCTATTTTGTCTGGGTCAAAATAATATATCTTCCCAGCTTTTTTAAATCTAATTCCTACTACCTGAACCATCAAAACTCCTCCTGTATTTTAAGCAACATTGTCTCTATGGACAACTGGTAATTTACATTCATCGACACATTCATTGACGTGTCCATTATCTTCTCTATTATACCATTAATTTGCTCAAAATCCATACGAGATTGTAACGATATCAGAGCCAGTTTGTCGCTGTTTAAAATGAGATTCTCATTTTCAGCCGCTTTGTAGAGAAGCAGGTCTCTAAACCACAACAAAAAAACATTGAGAACCCTGTCTATTTTGTCTTTGCGCTGAGCAAACCAGTCCTCTGAACTAAATATTTTATGTCTTTCTCCCTTTAACAAAGCATCTATCAAGTCTATTATATAATCTCTGTCTTCAAAAAATTCCTGCTCTTCCAATAAACTTATGGCTCTTCCTGGGGAACCTGCCGTAAACCCTGCCAGAAACGCAGCTTTCTTTTCATCGGCATTATATCCTGTGACGAGCATATTCTTTATGTGACTTACGTCGACGGGATAAAACCTTATGTTCTGACCTCTTGATCTGATCGTTGGAAGCAGGTCTTTTGAACTGGATGTTACGAGGATTATATGAGCATATGATGGAGTTTCTTCCAGAGTTTTAAGCAATGCATTTTGCGACTCTCTGTTCATTGTATGCGCTTCGTCCATAAGAAATACTTTCTTTTCGGACTCAAAGGGTGACATGGCTATATTTCTAATGATTTTTTCTATCTCTGGCAGCCTTATCATTCCTCTTTCGGGAGATGTCTCATGATAATCAGGATGAGAATCCGAGTCGAATTTTCTACAGGATGTACATTCTCCGCAGGGCGACTCTTTTTTTTGCAAGCAAAGAAGGGTTTTAGCAAAAACCCTTCCAATAGTCTTCTTTCCTAATCCTTCTTCGCCTTCAAATATATAAAAGTGACTTATATTCCCATTTTGTACTGCTCTTTTAAGGCCTTCTATAACAATCTCGTGCCCAATAATATCTTTGTATTCCATACGTTAAATCCTCTCATAGCCTTTTATAGGCATGACAAACATATTGGCTCTTACGGTTACTTCTTCTGAGCCATTCTTAACTTTTCTATTGCTGCACTGACTGGCTATAAGCTCTGTTATTTCGTCGACTCTGTCGTCTTCGACTCCAACGAGGAGTGTAGTATTCCCGGAGCTTAGAAAGCCGCCAGTTGAAGCAAGCTTTGTGGCTCTGATTTTTTCAGCCATCAGTGCCTTCACTACTTTCATGGAGAACTCATCTTCGATGATGGCTATTATCAGTTTCATCGGAAACCTCCTATATCCTTACGTGTTTTTCAACGTCGAGAACGAATACTGTAGCCCCTCCGACCTTGACCTCAAGTGGATACGGAATATAAGTATCACCTGGCATGGTAACAGTCAAAAGCGAGGTGGTTATCTCTCTGGTCCTGCAATTGTCCTCAATCACTTTGATAATGTCGTCGACCTGGTCATCTTCAACTCCGCTCAGAAGGGTTGTGTTTCCTGCTTTTAGAAATCCCCCGGTAGATGCGAGCTTTGTTATTCTGTACTCCTTATCCATAAGCTCCTCTATTAAACCTGGAGCGTCCTGATCCTGAACGATGGCAACTATTAGCTTCATAATGTCTCCTCCTTCGCTTTCAGCACCTTCTCGAGGGCTGTAATGGTTTGGGTGTAAACTTCGTCTATTGGTTTATGTGCATCAATCATTACTATATTTTCAGGATACATCTTCAAGAGAGTCATGTACCCTTCATATACTCCTTTGTGGAATGCGCCTCCCTCTACTTCCAGTCTGTCGCCGCCCACGCTGGTCTTTCTTAAAAGAGTCACTTCGGGATCTACGTGGAAGAACAGTATAAGGTCTGGCTTCATACCTCTTAATCCAAATTCATTAATCGCTTTAACTTCAGAGATTCCAAGCCCCCTGCCAACTCCCTGGTAAGCAAGACTCGACAACAAAAATCTGTCGCATACTACAACTTTCCCGTTTTCAATTTCAGGTTGGATTTTTTCGTGAACGTGCTGAGCTCTTGCGGCAGCATAGAGAAGCGCCTCTGTCTCTGCACCCATATTCACATTTTTGATATCCAGTATTATGCTCCTAATCTCTTCGCCGATGGTGGTACCTCCGGGTTCTCGAGTAATTATTGCATCAATCTCTTTTTCTTCAAGATACTTCCCAATCTTTTCAATCATGGTGGATTTTCCTGATCCGTCAGGTCCTTCCAGCGTGATGAACAGTCCCCTCATATAAACAGCTCCCTATTCTACAACCACTACGTGGTCTTTTTCTTTACCCATCAGCCCCACAATTTCTATGCCGTTATCCATTAAAAACAGCACGTGCTCGTAAATTTCGTGGGTCATTTCCTCTCCGGGTACAATCAACGGTATTCCCGGAGGATATGGGATTATTGGTGCTGCAGAAATTCTGCCTATTGCATCTTTCAGAGTAACTTGCTGTTTTCTGCCATAGTAAGCATCAGCAGGTCTCATTATTACTTTTGGAACCGGCATTTTTACATTTACCCAGTTGATTTCCTCGTAAGCACAGTTTTTAGCCAGGTCCTCGATGGCTTCTGTAACTCTCTTGAAGTCTTCATCGTCGTTCATCAGGCTCGTCAGCAGAAGTCCATAGTAAAAGTCTGCCATCTCTAGCCTTATATTATAGTCAGTCCTAAGCTTCTTTTTGACCATTGAGCCGCGGACTCCATCAATATTTATCAGTATTTTAGTGTTGTCTTTCCCATAAATAGTGGGATCCTCTGGATCGCCTGTAAACACGTCCACTCTTGGGATTTTATTCAGCTTCTCAATTAAATTGTCGATCTTTATGATGCTGTCATCCAGCTTCTTTCTTCCTTCTTCGCTGTCCATGTATGCAACGGCCATCTCATTGGATAGCGTAAACAGATATGATGGACTCGTAGTAGTGTAAAGCTGATATCTATCCCTCAGTTTGTTCAGATCTATCCTGTCAGTGCCAACGTGAATCATCGAAGTCTGGGTCAGACTTGGAAGAGTTTTGTGAGTGCTGTGGATGACTATATCTGCGCCTGCTTTAAGTGCTGGTATGGGCAATTTATCTGTAAAAGACATATGAGGTCCGTGTGCTTCGTCTACCATCAGTATCCTATTGTGTTTGTGAACTATCTCAGCAATTTTGACAAGGTCTGAACACACCCCGTAATAATTTGGGTACGTCATGACAAATGCCTTAATATCCGGATCATTAGCCAGAGCTTCGTCTATGTCCTCTGGGAAAAGTCCCGTTAAAACATTGTGATTCTCATTGTAGTAAGGATACACATAAACTGGCTGAAGCTGGTTTAAAATCAGCGCATTGTATACTGCCTTGTGGCAGTTTCTTTGAATGAGAACTTTGTCTCCTGGTTTTGTTATCGTAGCCAGTGCGATGTATATGCTACCTGTAGAACCGTTCACCGCATAGTACGTCACCTTTGATCCAAATACCCTTGCGGCGTTTTCCTGCGACTCCTGAATAATTCCCCTCGGTTCAAGCAAGTTATCCATTCCATCAACTTCGGTTATATCAGCATATGGAACAAAGTCTGCCCATTGCATGATCGTATTTTTGCCCTTGTGACCGGGCATATGGAAAGAAACGGATTTTTCTTCCATAAGATTCTTAAGTGCATCAAAGACTGGCGTCTTCATTTCTTGAGCTCATCCTCCTGGGTTTATGAGTAAATATCGGTAATATTATAACTCAAAGCTTAATATAAATAAACAATTATTTTAGCATTTGTAAACTTGGTTCTATTGTACAAAAGGTACTTTCTCACCACATTCTTTGCAGTGTCCATCCACAATTCCCACTACTTTTCCGTACGGACTTCTATCAATTAGAAGACTTTCACAGTAAGGGCATCTGGTATCGTTATTCACTCCGTAGACATTTCCGATATAGACGTAGTTCATCCTCTTCTTTGCTATTTCTCTCAGACTATTCAGAGTGCCAGGAGAAGTAGGAGGATCTGTCATCCTGTGGCTTGGATGATATCTGCTCAAGTGAAGAGGAATATCTTTTGAAATTCCAGACAAAAATTCAGTCAATTCTTCCATTTCACCAAAAGAGCTGTTTCTTCCCTCTATAACCAGCGTAGTCACCTCTATATGAGTCTTTGCAGCAGCAGTGGCTATGGTCTTGAGAACTGGATTCAATGTTCCCTTGCAGATGCTTTGATAGAATTCATCGGTCATCGACTTAAGGTCAATGTTCATGGCATCAATATATGGGAGCAGTTCTTCTAGCGGCTCCTGATTAATATATCCGTTTGTTACCAGAACATTTGCCAGACCTAAATCTTTGGCAAGCTTTGCTGTTTCAAGCACAGACTCAAAAGATACTACAGGTTCGTTATAGGTGTAAGCGATTCCAATTGATTCATTAGACCCTGCCAGACTTACTATATCCTCTGATGTTACTTCTACAAAATTATCGTGGGTTGACACCAATTCCCAGTTTTGGCAAAAGTCACATCCCAGGTTGCATCCATAGCTACCAAAAGAAAATATCATCTGTCCAGGTTTAAAATGGAACAATGGTTTCTTTTCAATCGGGTCATAATTGTAAGCTGTCACCCGATTATAGCTCAATGCAAAGAGCTTGCCTCCAATATTTTGTCTGACTCCGCATACACCCTTCTGCCCTTCTGACAGCCGGCAGTTATGCGGACACAAAGTGCAGTGTAAGTATTTGCCTTCAGCTGTATAATAAAGAGCTTCTTTCATTTTAACCAGCTCCTAATAAAACCTGTTTACTTTGAATCGTTCTAAAGTGTAATCTTCATCCTCACCTATTCCAGCTTTTCCAAGGGCTATGCGCACCTGCTCCTGTGCTGTGTCAACACCCTCCAGCATCGGCAGAAGCAACCCCTTTCTAAAGCCTTTCTTCACTATTACCCCAAATTTATCGGGGTCTAACTCTTCAACAGAGCTGATGGCCTCTGCAGGCATCAGCACATCTACAGAATAAGTCAGCTCATTTAATTCATCTTCTTCTACGGCTGGAAATCTAGGATCGTGGGTTCCAGCTTCCACTGCAAAATGAATTATTTCCATAGCAGTACACTCCATTTGAGCTGAGGTTGCCCCTATGCATCCCCTGAGAGTCCCATTTTTCTTAAGTGTGACAAATACAGGTCTGGACTCTTCCAACAGTTCTTCACTAATCTCTGGTGGCACTTCTATATAGCCTCCAGTCCTGATGTAATGTTCAAGACTCATCCTTGCGAGATGGACGCGTTCGCTCTCATTTTCTCTCTTTTCAGACAGCCTTTGTGCCTGAGATTCTTCAATTGAACTGAGGATGTCGCTATTTATTCTCTCCCCAGGATATAAGGCAGCTACTCCATAGCCAACTCCAAAGGGCCCCTCATAAGATAGCACTTCAGATGTGAGTTCGTAAGGACTTAAGATTCCAGCAAGAATCATAAGAGACCTTAAACCACATTCGCCTGCTTCTTCGGCGATGTTGGCATCAAAGTTACTTATAGCTTCCAGGTCACAATTTTCAATAGCTTCCATTATAGACTTGTCAAAAATTGGTCCTTTTGGGTTGAAACTGTATGGACCACTGTCTAAGAGCCTATGAGAGAGATCTCCACTGGCTATTACAGTAACATCCTTTTTTTGCTGGATTATGGCCTTTTCAATCTGCCGTCCAAAGAGGTACAACTCCTTTGGAGACAAAATTCCGTATGTTATGTGAACTATATCAAAATTGGAATACTCTTTCTCAATAAAATGCAGTGGTACCAGGGCTCCGTGATCCAGTTTTCCATCCAACCCGTAGCGTTTGTACATTTCCTTAGTCATCTGCGCTATTGGGATATTTTCCGATAAACTGTTCTTTATTATTTGATAGACCAAGTCCTGATTATTGGCATAGGAATACGACAATTTACTGTGCCCAAACTGTCCAAAATCTCCTTTAAGTTCGAGCTCTGTAGAAATTGCATTTGCATCTGAAAATACTGGCCCGTGGGGTGTAATGAGAAGTATTGTCTGTGGCATTGCTTCTGCAATCTTTAGTGCCACTTCTGTCATTGCTTCTACTGTATTCTTTGCTTTTCGCTCGTCGCCACGACCTATTTCCGATATTATTATCGGTGGGTGAGGAGTGAGAAAAGCTGAAAGAAGCCTGCCCATGATATCATCCTTCCTTTTAAACACTACAGATAAATAAAGGCAGACCCTTGTGGCCTGCCCGTTATTCTTATTCTTCTGTCTCTTCAGCTTCTGGAGCAGCTTCTGCTTCCACTGCTTCCTCTTCTTCAGTTTCTTCTTCTACTGTTTCAGTAACAGGTGGGTTCAGAGTACATATCAAACTCTCAACATCAGTAAGAACTGTAATCGTTTCATCGTTCATTAAGTCGAGATCCTTAACTGCTATAGGTGCTCCAAACTGCATCCCCGACACATCTATTGTAACTGACTCAGGAATATCTCCTGGCAGACATTCGATATCTAGTGTGTCTAGCATCTGCATCAGCACGGAAGGCTGAAGTATGATGCTGTCTCTGTTTAATAGTGTTATTGGCACTTGCAGTTTAATCTTTTGCTCCATGTCCAGTTTCTGAAGGTCTATGTGTATGACCGTTCCCTTGACAGGGTCTCTTTGTACTGTCTTAACGATAGCTGGTACTTTGTAGCCTTCCATCTCAAGATCAAATATTGAACTGGTTCCTACTCTTCTAAATAGCTTTGTAAATTCCAGTTCATCTACGGCAAAGTTTTTAGTATCTTCTCCGCTTTTATAGATAACCCCTGGGATTAGTCCTTCTCTTCTCATTTTTTTTGAACTTCCAGATCCGAAATCTCCTCTTATTATTGCCCTTAGGCTTTTATTGTCCATTTCCGGGTCCCTCCTAATTCTTATTTTTACATATTATTACTACCCTTAAGAGTAGCATATTAACCGATTATGTCAACACCTTATGCCTTTTACTACGATAGACTTAGTAAACAATACTCCTCTCAAACCCACTTCAACGCTGTCGTCTACAATTCTCATTCCTTTTTCAAGAAATACTTTTATACCTTGGTCTTCGTATTCTTTGTATCTCTTCATTTCTTTAGGGTATCCTATCTCAGCAGATAGTTTGTTTGCTGAACATCACCCCGATTTAATCTGTACTACAGATATATTTAAGGCAGCATCGCTACCTGATTTCTTTTTGATGAATTCAGCCGCTTCATCAGTAATTTTAACAGATATCACTCAGTCACCTCCTCGACTTGTGCACCTTCTCCATCTAAGGAAAGAACATTTCGCGCTCTATCTTTTTGTCTTTTAGTATAGCGACTTGCGAAAAATGCAGTGATTGGTATTGTCAAAATAAGACCTATGCTTCCAGCTAAAGATCGAACTACTTCTGTTGCTATAATATCCAGGTTAAATACTTTTGCCAGTTCAGTCTCATAAGCCATAAAAAGCAAAAGCATTGGAATTGATGTACCTGTATAGGCTAAAATGAGGGTATTTACCATCGTCCCCATGACGTCTTTACCGACGTTCATCCCAGCTCTAAATAGCCTGGTACTTGAAAGCCTTGGATTAGCCTTGTGGATTTCCTCTATACTTGACGCGATTGAGATACCCACGTCCATCGCTGCTCCCAGGGAGCCCATGATTATTCCGGCAAAAAGAAGCTGCCTGAAATTGAACTCTATGCCCTGTGGAATAAACATAAGCATTGTCGCCTCTTCTGCTGTAAGCCCTGACAGATTCGCGTTATTTCCGACATAAAATGCTATGAGCCCTGCAATTATTACGCCAAAGGATGTGCCAAGTATGGCAGAAGTTGTCTTGTGGTTTATACCACTGACGAGCACCATGGTAATTATCGTTACGGTAACTGCTGTAATAACGCTTACAGTTATTGGATTCCAGCCTTTAAGCATCAGCGGCAGCATTATAAATAGAACTGCAGCTATGGTTATTCCAAGTGATATCAATGCCTTAAGTCCTTTGAATCTCGCTATAATAAGTACAAGTATTATGAAAGCCACCAATAGATATGTCAGGCTGGATACTCTGTAATAATCGGCGACATAAGCCTGGTAACTACCATCGTCGTACTGCTCTATCATCACTGAAACCTTCATCCCTTTTTTTACGATTATATCGTAATACTGATGGTCTGACAGTGCATTTTCAATATAAACAATATCTCCTTTATGTGGTCCGGAGTCTATTCTCATCGTCACATACTGGGATTTAAAATACTGATCTTCTCTTTCCTGGGGATCGTCTGCCTCAAGAACCGTTCCTTTTTCTATGAAATTTTCAAAATCAAGTTCATCATCATACATCATATCGGCTGCAAATCCAGCCGTAGATGTTAAAAATATCAGCACAATTGCCAATATAGTTGTAATTTTTTTCATGTTTGTATTCCTTCTTTCGTTTTTTGACGCGGCTTAAAAGCGGCTTAGCTCTGTGTCCCTCCTCACTTCTGTATATCCTGCAGATAATATTACAATAAAAATAAGTCCTCTGATTGCAGCCATTAGGTATGTAATCCAGACCGAATCTATCTTCCATATTGGATATTCAACGAAAAATAACTGAAGTAGCAAAAATATTGCTAAACTTACCGATGACGTGTCGCTTCTTTTTGTCCCGTGTGCCAGTAGAGTCATTGACAGCAGGAGGACGAAAAGTACGAGAGGTATAAATCGTATGTAAGCGAAAATGGGGTCTGGGGTCAGGTCGAACCACTTGTTTTGTGGAAAGATGCCAATTACGATTCGGAAAATCATGAGACCGTACATCAGCTTTTCGATTGGAAGTTTTTTACGAACATTAAATCTAGCCTTAACAAAATCTGTGAAAACCATGTAAAACAGAGTGATTACGATCATGTGCCCAATTCTGCCAAAGCCCATAACCTTTAGGTTGCTTTCTATTCCGTCGTTCATAAGACTGTACATTCTGGGGATAAAATATATGGAGTCTGCCATTGCAAGAATAAACGCTAAGTATCCGTATACTACATGAGACTTATTGCCGACGTTTTTTCGGGCAATGTAGCCTCCTATAAAGAGTAATGAGCCTATGTATATAACAAAGCCTGCCATCTCAAGAAGCTTAAGCATCCATACCGCCTCCCCTTTTATTTAACTTGTTACAATTAGTTTAATATTAATAGAGGATAAAGTAAACAGTTTTAGGGCAGATAATAGTGAATAGTGAACAGTGAATAGTAGGGGCTAGCTTCGCTGGCCATTTATATTGCTTATGTTAATGGAGAGTAAGTCGTAGTGCTGTTTTATAATTTCATTGAATAATTGTACTAGTGTGTTGAAAAAAAAGATCCTTCACTTTCGTCCAGGATGACAGGGTCGATAATGATTTGCGGTTATTTTAGTGTTGTGTTAAGCCTATTTTTATGCTAATATATAAAATGCATGAGCGGTTAGTTCAGCTGGTAGAACGCCACGTTGACATCGTGGAGGTCGTTGGTTCGAGTCCAATATCGCTCACCATGCTAAAACCCCTGGAGAATTTCTCCAGGGGTTTTTAAGATCCTTCGGTCGTTTCTCTCCCTCAGGATGACAGAAGCGAGATCCCTCCACTGCGGTCGGGATGACAGGCAAACTGTTCACTAGGGCCAGCGAAGTTAGCCCCTACTTACGCTTCCTTATTGATTATATCCTTAACCTTCATAAGTCGCGTGATTGTGCTTCGCTCGTTTTCATCCAGCTTCATTCTGATGAATCTGATGGTTTCTTGAAGCTCCGGTATCGTCCTATACTCTAGGGCGTTAACTCTTCTTCTGGTCTTTTCGATTTCATCAGCCATAAGCTGACATGCCTTTTCAACTTCTGCAAGCTGTAACAGCATTGGCATTATGGTGTAGAGCTTTCTAATAGCGTCATCGAGCTCTGATGAGGTTGTTGCAAAGCCGTATGGGTATATACTGCCCTCGTCGCCTTCAAGCTTTCTTATAAAGCTCATTACTGGCACGTGTACACTCATTACATTTTTCTTCTTTATGTCGACTGAGATGTTCTCCTTGGGAAAAGCTACAGCTTCTTCCATTACCTCTGGGCTCATTACTGCACTTGCCAGAAGAAATTCGTGAAATGCTCCCTTAAGTTCTTTTTCAACCTCGGTTCTCAGTCTCTTATTCTCCTTTATGAGCTCAATAAAGCGCCTCATAAGTTCATCCTGTTTATCCTTTAGGAGCTTGTGTCCTCTTGTGGCTGTCTTAAGCCTGGCTTTGAGTCGCGTAAGCTCCATACGGGTAGGGTTTACGTTTAAAACAGCCATCTACTCAGCCCCTTTTTCTTCCACAGGCAGGTATTTATCCAGATACTCCTGACGGATTCTCTTAAGCTCTCCCCTCGGAATTATCTTTAGAAGCTCCCAGCCGAGCTCCAGAGTGTCTGCAATCCCTCTGTTGTTCTCGTATCCCTGGTTGACATATTTTTCGTCAAATGCTTCAGCAAATTTTGCGAAAGCCTTATCTGCATCCGACAGAGCAGATTCACCGAGTATGGTTGCAAGCTCTCTTGCCTCGATACCAGAAGTATATGCAGCGTATATCTGGTTCATTGTGTCTGCATGGTCTTCTCTCGTCTTTCCTTTTCCTATACCCTTGTCTTTAAGACGTGACAGGGATGGAACTACGTTTATTGGAGGTTCTATACCCCTCTTATAAAGCTGACGAGAAAGTATTATCTGACCCTCTGTAATATATCCTGTTAAGTCAGGAATTGGGTGAGTGATGTCGTCCTCTGGCATAGTTAGAATTGGAATCTGAGTGATTGAACCCTTTCTTCCTCTGATTCTCCCAGCTCTTTCATATATGGTTGAAAGGTCAGTGTAGAGGTATCCTGGATATCCTCTTCTTCCTGGTACTTCCTTTCTTGCAGCAGAAGTCTCACGAAGTGCCTCTGCATAGTTAGTCATGTCTGTAAGGATTACAAGAACGTGCATATCCTTTTCATATGCAAGATACTCCGCACAGGTTAATGCCATACGAGGAGTTGCAATTCTCTCGATGGCAGGGTCGTTTGCAAGGTTTACAAACAATACTGCTCTGTCGATTGCACCAGTCCTTGTAAAGTCTTCGATAAAGAACTGTGCTTCTTCAAAGGTAATTCCCATTGCAGCAAAGACAACGGCAAATTTCTCTCCTGAACCTAGAACTCTTGCTTGTCTAGCTATTTGTGCAGCAACTTCCCCATGAGGAAGTCCTGAACCTGAGAATATTGGAAGCTTCTGCCCTCTTACAAGTGTATTCAGTCCATCTATACAGGATATGCCCGTTTGAATAAACTCCTCAGGATAGTCCCTGGATACAGGGTTTATAGGCATCCCGTTAATATCTACTCTCTTCTCTGGAATTATCTTTGGCCCATCGTCCTTTGGCCTTCCAAGTCCGTCAAAAATTCTTCCAATCATATCCTCTGAAACGCCCAGTTCAAGTGGCTTTCCAAGGAATTTTACTCTGGTGGAATTGAGGTTAATCCCGGCAGAGCCTTCAAACAGCTGAATCATCGCCTTATCGCCGTTGACTTCAAGCACTCTTCCTCTTCTCTTTTCGCCACTTCCAAGTTCGATGTCTACTAGTTCCTCGTACTTGACGCCTTCCACTCCGTCTACAACCATCAATGGCCCTACGACTTCTCTTACTGTATTGTACTCTTTACGCATCGAGAATACCTCCTTCCTCTATTAGTTTATTGATGTCAGATTCGAGCTCTGTTGAGATAGCATCAATCTGATCGAGGTTTTCCTCTTCGATGTATTTTGCCCTTGCAATTTTCTCTCTTATTGGCATATTTTCTATATCCTTCAGGTATACTCCCTTGTCTAGGGCTTTCATGCCAAGGTCGTAATATTCCAGTATAAGTTTGAGCATTTTATTCTGCTTTTCAAGTGAACAGAAGGTATCAATCTCGTGGAATGCGTTTTGCTGCAGGTAGTCCTCTCTCATGGACTTTGTAGCCTCCAACTTCAGCTGGTCTTCAAAGGATAGTGAATCCCTTCCGACAAGTCTTACAATCTCCTGAAGCGAAGCCTCTTCCTGAAGCAAGCTCATCGCTCTTTGTCTATTCTTAGCAAATTCTGAATCGATATTTTCAGACATCCAGATATCCATCTTCGACTGATAAAGAGTATATGAGTTCAGCCAGTTAATAGCTGGGAAGTGCCTTTTATATGAAAGCGCGTGATCCAGACCCCAGAATACCTTAACTATACGTAGAGTAGCCTGTGAAACCGGTTCGGAAATATCTCCTCCAGGAGGCGATACCGCACCAATTACAGTGATTGCTCCTTCTCTCCCGTCGCTTCCCATGCAAATGACCTTTCCTGCCCTCTCGTAGAACTCTGAAGCTCTCGATGCAAGGTATGCAGGGTAACCCTCATCACCAGGCATCTCCTCAAGACGACCGCTCATCTCCCTGAGAGCCTCTGCCCATCTGGATGTGGAGTCTGCCATTATGGCTACAGAATAGCCCATATCTCTGAAGTACTCTGCAATGGTAATACCTGTATATATTGAAGCCTCCCTCGCGGCAACTGGCATATTCGAGGTATTTGCAATTAGAACTGTCCTTTTCATCAGTGACTCGCCAGTAGCTGGGTCAATGATTTCTGGGAATTCCATAAGAACGTCAGTCATCTCGTTTCCACGCTCGCCGCAGCCAACGTAGACGACTATTTCAGTATCTGCCCATTTTGCAAGCTGATGCTGTACAACGGTCTTTCCAGATCCGAAAGGTCCTGGTATTGCAGCTGTACCACCTTTTGCAACTGGGAAAAATGTATCTATTACCCTCTGTCCTGTTAAAAGAGGTACATCAGGGTTTAACTTTCTTGCGAATTTACGTCCCTTTCTTACAGGCCATTTTTGAAGCATCTGAATGGATTTTTCACCATCCAGTACGCATATTTCATCTACAATTGTAAATAGTCCTTCTGTTATAGAGGTTACTTCTCCTGATACCCCTGCAGGTATCATAATCTTGTGAAGAATAAGCGGAGTTTCCTGAACAGTTCCTATGACATCGCCTTCAGTTACTTTATCTCCAACTTTTACAGTTGGGACAAAATGCCACTTCTTAGTTCTGCTCAGATTATCTACTTTTGTTCCTCTCGTAAGGAAGTCGCCTGCTTTTGCTCTAAACTCTTCCAGTGGCCTTTGTATGCCGTCAAACATCGCTTCCAAAAGTCCTGGCGCAAGCTCTACTGACAACGGCTCTCCAGTTGTGTAAACTGGGTCACCAGGCCCTATTCCAGTAGTCTCTTCATAAACCTGAATAGATGCCCTGTCGCCTCTCATCTCTATTATTTCACCGACAAGCATGTTGTCGGAAACCTGCACTACGTCATATACGTTGGCTTCATCCATACCCTCGGCAACAACCAAAGGTCCAGATACCTTAATTATCTTTCCTACTTTCAAGATAAGCCCTCTCTTTCTATAAAATATTTGATCCTACGGCCTTTTCGACATTCTCATTAATACGGTTCATTCCAATATTTAGCGTACCCTGGTTGCTCGGAATGAGAATGACCGCAGGGATTATCTCTTTGTCATATCTTTCTATAGTATCTGGTATAAGGCTTGCTATTTGCTCTGTGATGAATATTACCCCGTAGTTGTTCCTAGCCATAGTATCAATTATTCTTCTGGCCTCTTCTTTGTCTGTGACAGTATTTACGTCAACTCCCAAAGCCTTAAAAGCCAGAACTGAATCTTTGTCTCCAACTACACCTACCTTAAACATACAGATCACGCAGCCTTTCCCTTATGGCATCAGGCGGTATGTTGTTCTGCTTAGACACCATAATGATCCTCAGGATCTTGATTTCCATCTCCTTAGCCACCAGATACGAAAAAAGGGGCTCAGGTCCAAAAGTTACTGACTTCGAGCTCTTGTTGAGCCTCATCAGATAGTTGTCCATGTGTTTTTCAAATGAAGAAAGCCTTCCACTTTCAAGGTAGTCTTCAAGTCCCTTTGAAAGTTCTTTGCTGATTCGAGAATTTCTGAATCTGTTTATCATAGATTCAACTGTCTCTCCAACTGTTGAAAGCACAGCTTCCTTATCTATATTGCCGTTTTCCAGTATAACTTCTTCGAAGAACTTCAGGTCTTTCTCCTGCTTTTTAAGCCTTATTGCTGAGGATACGTTTATAAAGTCTATGAGGTCTTTTACATGTTCCTTAAAGAGCTCAATCCCGCTTTCCTCAGCCAATCTCAAAAGGTGTTCGAAGTAGAACCTGTCTGTAAGTATGTCAATCCTCTGTGGGTCTTTCTTCTCTTCATAGTCCTTTAATACTGCCAGTACTACTTCTTTGAATACGGGATCCATGTCTCTGTATTCTCCAGAAGTAAACTGTGTTTTTAGTTTTTGAAAATCGATTGTTCCAACCTTTGAATAAAGTCTGGAAAAATCCTTTTCCATTATGCTTTCCTTAATCATCACTTTAATGTTGTGATAGTCATATTTTAAAGCCATAAGATCCACTACAGACTGCTCAGGGCTAATCTCCCTAACGAGTTTGTAGATTCTCTCTAGCTCATTTTGCAGTACACCTTCGTATTCTTCAGGCCCTGCCACTGCAGTTACTGCATTTGCGTACTCAGTGTCTCCAAGGGTTCTAAAAACCTCTTCAAGGTCCTTGGCGTCTACCATTTTTTCGATAGCTGCCTTATTGAGGAGCTTGTTTTCAAGGACTCTTATTCGGGTTACCCCCTGGATAAAATCCATTCTATCCATGAAATCACTCCAATTCTTTGAAGAGTTCTATTGCTATTTCAGCTTCAATCTGGTCTCTCAGATCGTCTACCAGAGAATCAAAAGTGTAATTGTATATGATGTCGTCGTCTTTAATCATGAATCCAGACTCGATTTTTTCGTCGACTACTACACTTAAACTTTTTACTACTCCCTCTGCCACAGCTTTTTTGCTGCTGGGAACCATAAGAGTACCAGTGCCTTTAATTTCTATCTGTTTCAATGTACTATCTAAGAAATCTTTATATTGGGAGTCGTCCAACTCCTTAAGTCTGTCTTTTGCCATGCTGAATACTTTATCCAGCATCTCTTGCTTGGCTGTAAGCTTCTCGTCTCTGACCTTAAGTTCTGCGCTGGATACGACCCTGTCTTTTATCATAGCTGCTTCTGAAGTAGCTCTTTCAATAAGCTTTTCTTTGCTTGCTTCAGCTTCTCTGACTTTAGCATCAAGCAGCTCTTTGCTCTTTCTATCCGCCTCAGAAAGTATGGAATCAGCTTTTTCTTTGGCGTCATCCAATATCCTTTGTGTTAGGCTGTCCAGTTTTGACATGTCTTCACATCCTTACATTATTTAGAAACTTACGGCGTTGACCAGAATAAGGGAGATTACGAATGCCAAAAGAGCATATGTCTCAACCATTACCGCATATATTATACCTTTAGTTGAATGTTCTTCGTTTTTAGCTAGTATACTTATTCCTGCAGCTGCGGTTTTTCCCTGCGCAATAGCTGACAGCCAACCTACAAATCCAACTGGCAGACTTGCTGCAAGTAAGTATAACCCACTGGCAAGACTCATGCTAAGGTCAAGTTTTCCAAGTACTAAAAGTCCAATAACAAAACCATACAGTCCCTGAGTACCAGGTAATAGCTGGAGTATAAGTGAACGTCCAAATTTTTCAGGTTCCTCTATTACAAGCCCTGATGCAGCCTGACCTACGATACCTATACCAATTGCTGACCCAATTCCGGAAAAAAGCACTGCGGCTGCAACTCCAAGCCCTCCGAAGACGACTCCTCCCTGCGAAACTATAAATTCAGTAAATGACATCATTGACATTTCCCCCTAACCTATTTTAAGTTTATATATTTTGGTTTGCTTTTTAATGTCCTGAAGCTCTCTCCGCCGCCTTCGTAAAATTTTCCAAAGAATTCTACGAATGTCAGCCTTATGGTGTGAACATACGCTCCTAAAAGGCTTAGACCGAGGTTAAAACTTTGTCCGAATACAAATATGACGATGGCAAATACAAAGCCAATAACGCCAGACTTTGCTACCATACCCGCCATCATATTTACAGCACCTGCAATAAATCCACCTGCAAGTCCCAACGCCATAAGTCTGGAATAGGAAACGAAGTCGCCTACGTATCCAGAAATTCCGTATAACGCATAAGCTCCACCTGCTACTTTTCCACCTATGCCTTTGGCGTCTCGCCCTCCTGTTGCAACTATCCCTGCCATTCCTGCAATCATTATCCAGAAGAATATGGTCTTAACTACCGGTGGGTACGCCACGAATGAATCAAGCAGGTATCCTATTGCTCCGGTAAGCGCCATGTACCAGAAGCCTACATCGTAGATGGCATCTTTCCATGCACCATTTCTAATGAGCATATATGCTTTAATTCCAAGAGCAAAATATACGTGAATAAATCCAAAGACAATAGACAGTACAAGCAACGAGTTATAGTCTGTTGCAGGGTCAAAGATTCCGGGAATTGGAATTATTCCGCCAAAGAACGATCCGTATATGGCACCCCATGCAATGACAGAAAAGCTAAGGTAGTAAAAGAATCCAAGGAAGGTCTTAGTTCCTTCTTTTAAATTGAATTTCTTTAATACTATAGTCGTCGCTATCAGCATTATTATTCCGTAGCCTATGTCTGCTGCCATCATTCCAAAGAAAATTAGGTAAAATGGCGCTAGAAATGGAGTTGGATCCAATTCGTTGTACTGCGGCAGCGCGTACATGCTAGTCAGTGACTCAAACGCTTTTGCAAATTTAGAATTTCTTAGGAGTATTGGTGCCTTGGTATCGTTTCTATCCACCTCTTCAACATTTAGGTAGTAGATATTGCCAAGAGCTTCCCTTACATTTGTTTCAAAATCTTCACTTTTATCAGTTGGTATATATCCCTTAATGACGTTGACTTTTTCAGTCATTCCAAAATTTTCAGCTGAAACAAGTCTGAGTTTCTTGTTGCTCAGGTAATCGTACATCAGCTCCAAATCGCCAGTTGCAGGCGAAATATCTGTAAGCTTTACATCGATTTTTTCAATTTCAGCTTTCTCTGATTCAATTTTCTTTTCTAAGTTAGCTATTTCTTCAAGAGGCGTTCCATCTCCATTTAAAACAGCTTTTGAAAAACTTGAATTTCTAAGTAATTCTCTTACATTCTCAGAATCACCAGAATAAGATATTACTAGAAGATAGAGATTGTCTTTATCTTCACTTATTACCTCGTAATACGACTCACCTTCATCTGTCAGATCACCAATAACTTTATCCTTAAGCTTCTTTGGAACAGAACCAATAAACACCTCTGCAAACCTGATTTTTTTCAGCTCTCCAAGGGGAGATTTCAGTTCAGTCCACGGAGACAGTTCGGTAATCAATGCTCTGAGTTTGTCTGCTGCCTGTTTATGCCCTTCACGTTCCTTCCACAGTTCCCTTACCTGACTGCAAATGTTCTCGCTATCTATGAGCTCTGCTTTTTCTTCAAGTTGCGCGAAGCTGTAACTCTCCACACCTTTTTGCATCGCTTTTAGACCAGTTTCTTTGACCACGTAGCCAGAAAGCGTTGCCAAACACGTATTAATCCTTGAAAGCTGCTCTTCTGTGTCAGTCAGACCCTCAGGAATTTCCGCCGCTTTTAAACCTGCATCAGCAAGGCTTTTATCTTCCTCAAGATTTGTAAAGTGAACGTATTCAAATCGCTGAAGGTATTTAAGGAGCTCTTCCTTGTGATCATCAAAGGCAAACAGGCTGAATTCGCTCATCTTAACTATTGCCATCAGTCTTCACAATCCTCTCGATTATTATATCAATGACTGGGTCGAGTTTGCCGCTGTCCACCTGCCTCAGAGCTTCTGCTTCTCTTATGCCTTGTTCCAATATGGGCTTAGCTGTAGATTCTCCATCCTCTGCAGCCTTCTTCTTTATCTCTTCAGCCTGCTTCTGCGCTTCGAGTGAAATCCTGTTGAATTCTTCCATAGATTTAACCTCGGCTTCTTCGACAGATTTCTTTGCAGCTGAGTTTGCACTTTCGAGGATTTCTCTCGACTTGTCTTCTGCATCTCTTACGATTTGTATAGCATCCATTGCCATCGCCTCACCTCCAGTTTTTGATTAATATGCTTTACGCCTATTAATTGATTTTATAATAGATAGTGTGATAAATCAACGCTTTGAGAATAAATTATCAATCAATTCTCAATAATCAAATCATTTAGATAGATTGGATAGGTTTACAAGGGTAATATCTCATCTCCCACAGCAATAGTACCCCCGTTTAAAATCTCTGCGTAAGCCGCAGAATATAACAGTGGACAGGGCAAATTTTCAATTATATTCTCACATTCAGGAAAGCATTCTTTACTAAGCTCTGATATCTGAATTACTGCTTCTCCTATCGAATATTTTTTACCTTTAATAAAATCTCCCTCACCTGACCAGGTTATGTTTTCCCGATATCTCCTTACACATAGTCCTGTAAATTCTTTAAAGTCTATTCCATTTCTCACAATTTTAGGTAATATCGAAAGCTGTCTCTTCCCTCCCATGGCTTTAATATCTCCCTTTATTCCCAACCCCTCCAGAAGGACTACGCTGTCAGGATATACTGTTATTCCATCCATGTCTTTATATGCTAATCGCTCGATTTTCAACTTAATTCCTCCTGTAAAAAAGGTCAACCTGAGTTGACCTTAAAACTAATCTCTTTTTCTGTGCCTCTTTTGCTCAATAAACTCTCTCTTCTCCTCTGGATCGGGGTGTAATAGTCTTCTGTGTGCGAGCTTTAGTTCTTCTGCTTTAGTTTTTAATAGTTTCCCATCTTTTGAAAGCCTATTAATGGTTTTTCTAGTTTTTTTTGCATCGAATTCGCGCTTCCTCAACGAAAAGTCGCCTTCAGAAATACCTGAAAGAAACTCGCGCGGTCTCTTAAACCTCTTTCTCGAAAAATTATCCATCCCCTATCACCTCTGTTCTAATATCTACCCAATAGGAAATTTTTGAACACTAAAATTTATATCGGCAAAAAAGGCCATCTGTTAACCAGATGGCCTTTAATTTATATCGACGTATTTTATCTGTAGCTGTGTATACCAGGAAGAAGAGTGTTTACGCCAATAAATGTAAATATTACGCATATGAAACCTATGACTGAAAATAACGCTGCTGGTTTGCCTTTCCAACCCCTGTTAAATCTAAGGTGAAGGTATACAGAGTATATGAGCCACGTAATGAGAGACCATGTCTCCTTTGGATCCCAACCCCAATACCTCGACCAGGCTGCCTTAGCCCAGATAGCTCCAGTGATTATGACCAGAGTCAGCATGAGAAAACCAAAAGCTATTACTCTGTAGCTTAGGTAATCGCAGACTTCAGCATCGGGTATTGAACCCTTCTTATCATGTTGTTTGCCCTGTCTTAGATTTAAAAGGTACATTGTGGACAGTCCCGCAGCTACAGCGAATGCTCCATAGCTTATGACTGCGGTACCTACGTGTAGTGGAAGCCATCCACTTTGCAGTGCTGGCATCAATGGTTTAATATTTTTCGGCTGCATCGAAGCATATCCCATGACTAAAAATGCAATAGGCATTACGAATGCACCGACTGCAGAAAACTTGTATGCATAATGCAAAAACAGATAACACAGAACAATTCCCCAGGTAAAACTGGTAGCAAATTCAAACTGGTTACTAAAGGGCAGTCTTCCAGATTCGATAACCCTTAATATCATTGCCAGAGTATGTATTATGAACCCTGCGGTGGCCAGTGTCACTGCGATTTTCCCAATCTTTTCGTTCTTAAGTGCCACGTATATGAAGAAGCCCACAGCTGAAAGCGTATAGGCTATAAACGCAACGGTAAAAGCAATTTCTTCAAAGTATACAATGTCCATTTCAGCTTACCTCCCTATCAGCAGCCTGTGACAGCATTTTCTTTATCTGAAAATTGAAGCCCCACGAATTTTGTCTTGTAACAGGTATAACCTTTCCGTCTTCTACCAGCACGAATTTAGGATACATATAGAATGACATTATCAAACCCATAAGCATGAGCAAACTGCCTGCAAGAACAAAGAAGTATCCAAAATCCTTGCGATATGTAATCCCTGTGTATAAAACCGAATCATCAAAGGAAATGTTGTAGTCTTCCATTTCAATTGGTTGACCGGGTTCAAGTACGTACGAGCCAAGGTGCTGATTAAACTGGTAAAGCATTACTGCATAGTGTGGGTTTATCTTTCTTTCAGACATAGTAAACGGCTCTCCGGCTCCTGTTATATTAAAATCAGGATAAAAACCGTACAGGTATATAGTGATGTGGCTTGGCTGGTAAAAGTAGGATTCTCCATTTCTTAGGAGTTTCGTCTCGCTGACCTCCCCTGAAAGGTCTGTGATTTTTAACCTACTTGCCCACCCATAACTGGTCTGGTAAAAACTAAGAGAATCATATTTAAGTGGGTTATTCACCCAGAGTTTTTCGCTTTTGTTCTCTTTTCCAGGCTCCAGAATGGTAACCTCACTGTAATACTGTTCAACTGAGTTATTCTCTCTGAATCCCAGGTAGAAATCATCCAGTCTCATTGAAAATCCATAGTCTGGAAATGGTCTTATGTCTCCTGGCACCAGATTAAAAAAGCCTTCATCTGCAAAATAGTTCCCTAGGAAACTCCCCAGAACAATGACGATTATTCCAAGATGAGTTACAGATGAACCAAGACTTCCAAATTTGTGTTTTGATGCTTTGAAACCATTATCTGTAGTTTTTATGCTGTATCTCTTTTTTTTCAGCATATCCCTGAAAGCTACAGTCTCAGCTTCCCCTGTATCAAATGATTCTCCATCCACTTTTGGGTGAGGGAAGTAATCATCTTTTGCCCGTCTTAGCTGTGAAGGCAGGATTTTTAATGAACAGCCTGTAAGGTTGATAAGAAATACGCTCAGAAGTATCCGAAATATCCACGAGCTGTATACTTTGTTTAACTGAAATAGCAGAATAATGTTTCCAAGTGTGCTATAACTTTCTATGTAAAATTCCCTTTGTAACCCCTGAGGTAGAACGGTTCCCAGGATGGAATAGGCTGCAATCATAATGAAGAGAGCTATTGCAAGCCCTAAACTTGTCATAAACCTCGTAAACCTGTTGATTATCATCTACCTCCTGTCAAATTTCATGAATAAAAAGGAGAGCTTTGCTCCCCTTATTTTAATGATCGAGTGATGGTGGAAGGTCTGGTATCAGAGCCTTGTTCGCTTCACTGTCTGTTTCCCTGAAATCCTTTTCAGTCAGCCAGATTCTCGTGTTGGTATGACATGAGTCGCAACTTTCATTTTGGAATGTACTCTTTTGAATATTGTGAGTTGGAGAGTACTTCCAGTTGGTTCTCTCATTAAAGTTTGGCATCAAGTCGTCCGCAACTACTTCTAGCATGGATTCCTGTGACGGAACGTGTCTAAGTACAACGTATTTATATGGTCTTTCTGGCGTAGGATCAGGATTGTATCCCACTCTGAACATAATCTTCATCTCTGAAGAACTGGCAAGCCCTGAGCCATCATCTTTTGGATCCAGGTGACACTCATAGCAGTTGTTGTTCGCCTGAGCATGACATACCTGGCATGATAGTGAGTCACCATGTACCTTGTGAGGAACATCTGTGGCTACAGTAGGATCTTTGTCAGTGTGACAGTCAATACACTTAGGTTGATCGACTGCGTACATATTTTCAGGAATTTCTCCTGTGCCGTGGAAATTAGAAATCGGGTGACAGCTCATACAGGTCATGCCCATATCGAAGTGCACGTCGCTTCCAAATCCAACAAGTCCCATAAATTCTCCTGCATTTCTCGCATTGTGACATGCGTAGCAACTTTCGTCCATTGATGGAGTCTTTTGGAATGAATGCTGGTCTATAAGGCCATTTGAGAAGTTCTTTGGCCTGCTTACGTGGCAGTCCCCGCAAGTTGCGTGACACTTGTAACAGTCATTGTCAAATACATCCTCATGATGAGGTGATTCTGACAGTGAACTGATACCTGCGTATCCAGCAAGTCCATTAGCCATGCCATTTAAGTTGTAGTGGATTGCCGTATCAAAATCTTCTGTAACATTTGAGTGACATGCACCGCAGGTCGAGTCAAAGTTCCTTGAAGGATACGGATCCATTGTACTGTGGGCTGTAAATTTGTCGTAATCATTTTCCCCACCATGACATGTTATACATCCAAAGCTTCCATGTGTTGAGGCAACAAATTCCTCTGAAACTAAAAACATCTGCACAGTATCCAACTGTGGTCCTGCGGCGCCTCAGCCGCCGGTGTTTTCAGCAACAGGTTGGTCTTTGCCCCAGTCAGATGCTGCTATTACTGCTTCGTTGGTGTGACAGGCGACGCAGCTTGAGCTGTCTATAGATGGAAACTCGTATTGAGTGTCCTGACCGCCGTTGCTTCCGTTGTCCACCTGCGTATACTCTACTTCTGGCAGACCTGGTTTTATGCCAAGCTCATAAACTCCGATAGCTGCTACCCCAAGTACTGCCACAACCACAAGACTAGTGATCCATTTATCAAAAATCCCGGGTTTGGACATAGACTTCACCTCCTGTCCTGCTAATAGGTTTTATGTCAGTATTAGTCTGTTACCTTTGGTAGTTCAGCTCCGTCCCAGCCGGTCATTCCTCTGTTAAGGCTGATGGCGTTTATTCCCATTATTCTAAGTGGAGCAATGGTTATACCTGCAGTCTGGCCAGTGTAGCAAGTTACATAAGCTGGTCTGTTTGTAGGTATCTTGTCTACGTTAGCTCCTACTTCCTTAAACGGAATGTTAATAGCTGTTTCAATGTGTCCCGCAGCGTAGTCGTCTGCTGATCTGATATCTACAACTGTGATTGCATCAGGATTCTCTTCTACTAGTGCAAGAAGGTCAGCTGGAGCAATAATGTTGTTCTTTTCTGGTGGGAAATAAGCTTTTACAGCATCCCAAATTATCTGCTCTTTTTCATCCAGTGTCGGTGCTTTTGCTGCTGGCAGAGCATTTTCATCCATTTCTAGTGAGTCTTCTCCAAGCTCAAGTGGTGCCCATCCGAAGTTCCATCCGCCTCTGAAAGACAGAGCGTTAAAACCTAACATTTGAGCAAGTGCCGTTGCTTGTGCAGAAGTCTGTCCTGAATAGCACTGCATAATTATCTGCTTGTTCTTTGGAAGTACTTCCAAATTGTCTCCAAGTGCCGCAAAAGGAATGTTTACTGCATTTGTTATGTGTCCTTGTGCGTAGTCGTCTGCTGATCTTAGGTCTACCCAGAATACTGCGTCAGGGTTTTCCTCATTAAGATCTAAAGCTGCATCTGCTGCAATGATAAAGTTGTTATCCGGAATATTGTTCAGGATATTAAGCGCAGCTTCTCTAAGTACATCTTCCGGTACCAGTGCTGGTTCTGGCTCTGGTTCTGGCTCTGGTGCTGGTGCTGGCTCGTCTACTGGTGGCGCCGGTGCCGGTGCTGGAGCAGGTTCTTCTTTCGGTGTACAAGCGGTCAGCACGCTTGCAAACATCATAAGTACCAGCAACAGGCTAAGTAATTTTTTTCTGTTTCTCATGTTTACCCTCCTTATTGTCGTTAGTTAAATATTTAACCAAAATAGGTAAAAATATATTCGCCGCACCTTTTTGGCTAATTGACAACTTTAGTATAGCATATTCAGGGAATATGTCAATAAATTATCAGGTTTATGCCCATTACTTGAGAGAGTCCAAAGCCTCTTCACTCATGTCCATAAAGTCTTTTAACCCTGTTACTTTTTTTGCTATATCTGTCAGAGGAACAACATCCTCGCGGTTTATATCGCCAATGGAAAACTTACGATTTAGTGCCATCAGTTGCTGCACCCCGGCTTTTATTCTCTCAAGATAGGAAAATAGTCCTATAGCACCACATGATATTTTTTCAGGTTCGTCATAGTACAATTTTAGATGTCTTATGTCTTCAAAAAGCTCTTCTTTCGTGCTGCCAAACCTCTGATATTCTTTGGGCACTATGCCTTCATTCAAAAGTTCTTCTACTTTTTTCCCAGCCATAGCTGCAGCCATTGCAGCTCTTCCTATCCCCACAATATTTATATGTGGTGCTCCAAGTGCAAGAGCTTTAAATACCTGGTCTTCCATTGCAATACCACCTGTTATTGCAACTCTCGGTAACTTTAACCCCCTTTCTTTCATCTTGTCGAGCATATTGAACAAAATGCTCTCAAGAGTAATAGTCGGTATACCCCACTCGTTCATCATTTTGACAGGACTATTTCCAGTTCCGCCACCTGCTCCGTCAAAAGTAACGAGGTCAACCCCTGCTTTTGAAGCTATCATTAGAATTTTTGCCAGGTCTTGTGGGCTAAATGGGCCTGTCTTAAAGAAAACCCTCTTTGCGCCTGCCTCTTTTAGTTCAGCAACCCTTTTTACCAGGTGCTCTTCACTCCAAACTGGAAGTTTCCCGATTTTTTCAAATAAAGGTCCCTTTCCATTGTCCCAATCTTCTTTAACTTTTGGATCCTGAGGATCAGGATTGATTATGTAACCCATTTTACTCAGTTTAAGCGCCTCTTCGTATGTTTTTACGATTCCAAGTCCCTGTATTCCTTTGGCTGCCTGCGCAAACTTAAGCTCTACTGTTGTGGCTCCAAGTTCTTTTATAGCATAATCCAATACTCCTAGGTGCTCATCATCGTAATTACCTTGAAGAACTATGTCGCCATATCCCCTGTGGTACCTTCTGAAAGCATTCAGCATTTCGCCAATAAGCGGTGCTTTTACGACCTTTCCATCCACAAGTTCCAATTCTGGGTCTTTCATTACTACATCTTCACCGATTACAACGAGTACTCCAGCTAGTGCTGCACCACCGTAATAATCTCTCCAGTTTAACTTTGCCATTGCTGGCAGAATTATAGGCAGTTTTAATTTGACAGGATTCTCTATACCTACTTCTGTCTCAAGATCAGCTTTAGGGAAAGTTATCTCCAGTGGATCCTCGTCTCTTCCCCATGCTCCAAACACTCGTCCATTAATGTTAAGGTGTGAATAGTCTATGGGATAATCCTTCTCTGAAGCAAACTGATTTCTGTCAGTTTGAAATGGATATATCGCCTCTCTTCCTCTTAATGCTGACAATCCTATCTCGCACATTCCAGTACAGTTCATTGAACATACAGTGCACATCCCAGAAAACGGGGATATGTCGCCAGGAGTCCTCATTTTTGTGTTGGTAACTGTGTTTCCAAGATCTGGACTAAAAGCCATGTAATCACCCTCCTGATTCAATTTTCACATATTTACTTACTGTAATTTTACTCCCATTAATGTCATATGTCAATTAATCTATGTATTACTTCTCGTGCCTAAATTCATCCCTTTTCTTAACATAAAATTCATCCAAACTTCATATTTGATACATCCAGTTTTCAACTGTAAAATCTATAATGACAATATAGGAGGTGGAGAAATGAGTGTGAATGGCAGACACGAACACAAATTGTATATAAATCTGTCAGATTATATTGAACTATCGTCGAAATTAAAAAATATTGCTCAATTAGATAAAAATGCATTAGATAACAATGGATATAAGATTAGAAGCCTCTATTTTGACAATTATTCTGATAAGGCAGTAACTGAAAAACTCTCAGGTCTCAGCAGGCGCGAAAAGTTTAGAATCAGACTGTACAACGATGATCCATCGTTCATTCGCCTTGAAAAGAAGTTTAAAATAAACAGAATGTGTTATAAGGAGAAAGTTTCAATAACCAAGTCGCAGTGTGAAAGCATTTTAGCAAACAGGTATGAGGTTCTAAAAGAATCAGAGGATCCTTTTCTGATGGAACTGTATGCCAAAGTCCAGTATCAAAACCTGAGACCCAGAACAATTGTAGATTACACAAGAGAAGCCTATATTTACCCTGCTGGAAATGTACGCATCACCCTGGATAAAAATATCCGAACGTCTAGTAATGTACAGGGATTATTTGATTCTGAGCTGGTTACCATTCCTGCTGCAAGATACATCATCCTTGAAATTAAGTACGATGGCTTTTTGCCTGATATTATTCGCAAGGTAATTCAAATAGGAAATAGAAATGAAACAGAATTTTCAAAATATGTAGTTTCCAGATTAGTATAGAAAGGGAGAGTAATAAATGTTAGATCAGCTTTTAAAATTTACCTATCTAAACAAAGCAGCAACTTTTTCAATCCCCGACATCTTAGTAGCATTAGCAATTTCATGTACTATTGGCCTTTTTATCTTTATAGTCTATAAAAAAACTTATACTGGTGTGATGTATTCATCCTCTTTTGGCATTACCCTGATTGGAATGAACTTAATTACAACATTGGTGATTCTGGCAGTGTCATCAAATCTTATTGCTTCTCTAGGAATGGTTGGAGCACTGTCCATTGTACGTTTCAGGACTGTAGTTAAAGAGCCGTTGGATTTGGTGTATCTATTCTGGTCTATTAGCTCAGGTATTATTGTAGGCGTCGGTCTGATACCTCTGGTGTTAATTGGTTCACTGCTTATAGGGGCTATACTATTCATCTTTGCAAACAAAAAAACTGTCGATTCCCCATATATTGTGATTCTGAATCTTGATGGCAAAGATACTGAACTAAGCACACTTACTTTGCTGAAAAACTATACGAAAAAACACGTCGTTAAGTCAAAAAATGTATCAAGAAATGGTACAGAGCTTACGATTGAAGTCAGACTTAAAGATTCATCAGTTGATTTCGTCAATAAGCTCCTGGAAATTGATGGCGTTTCAAATGTAGTCCTAGTAAGCTATAACGGAGATTATTACATGTAATTACAAATTTACAAGGAAGGATTTTGTGATGATAAATAGTAGGCACTTAAATAAGATTGTAGCTGCGCTCGTCTTTCTATCACTAATCACCTGTGGTCTAATTGTATATGCTGCCAATGCCAATCCAACTACAAAGACTATGGGATACGAATCAAAGCTGTTTGGCGATGAAATCCTGACTATCGATATTCAGGTTGCCGAGGAGGACTGGCAGAATCTGCTCAGTAATCCTACTTCGAAAGAGTATATTCCTGCAGATCTGACAATAAATGGCGAGACCTTTTATTCTGTAGGATTGCGAACAAAGGGCAACTCCAGCCTATCCCAGGTCGCTCAATCTAAAGACAGCGGCAGGTACAGTCTCAATTTTAAATTCAATAAATATCAAAAAGGTCAGACTTATTATGGACTGGACTCGTTTTGTATCAACAACCTTATTGGAGACAACACCTATATGAAGGATTATCTCTCATACGATATAATGAATTTTTTAGGTGTACAAACCCCCTTGATTAATTACGCAAATGTTACAGTTAACGGCGAAGATTATGGTTTCTGTATTGCGTTGGAAAGATATGAAGAAGCTTTCCTGGAAAGAGCTTATGACACCTCTGGTGGACAGCTCTACAATGTAAAAACTCAGATGGGGCAACAGGGTGGTTCATTTGGACGAGAAAATCTTGATGAACAAAACAGGCCAGGTTTTCAAAGAAGACTTGACGGACAAGAACACCCAGATTTTCAGGAGAGACCTGACGGGCAAAACATATCTAACTTTCAAGATCAAACTAATGGACAAGGCAGGCAGAACATGCTAAATGGTATGAATAATCAGAATGGTGGAAGTCTTGTTTATACTGATGACAATATTGACAGCTATAGTAGCATATTTGATAATGCAGAATTTAACGGTACCTCTGACAAGGATAAACAAAGGGTGATTGCAGCTATTAAAAATCTAAATGAAGGTATTGATTTAGAAAAATATTTTGATGTAGACCAGATCCTGCGTTATCTAGCGGCGCACACTGTAGTCGTCAATCTGGACAGTTACTCATCTTCAATGGCACAAAACTACTATATTTACGAACGTGATGGAAAAATAACTATACTACCATGGGATTATAACCTGGCTTTTGGTGGCTTTCAGGGTGGAAATGCTAGCGACACAATCAATTTTCCTATTGATACTCCGGTAAGCGGAGTAAGCATGGAAGACAGACCTCTTATAAACAAACTTCTTGAGGTTACTGAATACAAAGAAAAATACCATGAATATTTAAGAGAAATAGTTGACGGATATTTCAATAGTGGTTTATTTGAAGAGACAATAGATTATTTGAACGCAAAAATTAGCGATTATGTAAAAGATGACACTACATCTTTCACCACATATGAGCAGTATACTGCTTCCCTGCCTATCTTGAAAAAACTTGGCTCATTAAGAGCTCTGAGTATTGATGGACAGCTAGACGGCATTATCCCATCAACTACAGAGGGCCAGGCTGCAGATAAAGACTCCTTGATTAGTGGTGATGATATTAATCTGTCAGATCTTGGAAGTTTCATGGGAGGAAGGGGAAATCAAAACCTACCTGAAGGCCAGAATAAAACTCGCACTCAAGGTAGGTTTAATTTCCCAGGGAATTAACATCTATATTTTTTTCCAGTATACCAGGTCTGTATATACGGTCCCTTTGTAAGGCTCATATCTCATACCTGCCAGATGATATTTCTGTTTCTTTCTGAATGAAAGAGAAGCGAAATTTGGAATCGGTGCTACGATAGTTTCCGAAAAAATATACTCTATTCCCTCAGATTTCATCTTTTTAATAATCTCTTTATATATAAGGCTGCCTACTCCTTCCCCTGTATGACCTGCGAGTATGGCAGTCTTGTCTATGTATACAAAATTATCAAGGAAGCTTTTATCAAATTCAGGGTGCCATTTCATTACATCCAGCCAATCTGGATTATAACTGAGCCATTTATCTTTTCTATAGGAGAGCGAGAACCCTACAATTTTTTCGCCTAGCTCTGCTACAAAAAAATACTCAATATTTATTACCTTGTCCCTAAAATACTCGATATAATATTCGGGGTCATCTGGATAGTCATCCATCAAAAAACCCTTATAGGAGTCTCTTTCGCCTATACTTACACTGCAGGCAATTTCATAGATAGCTTCAACATCCTTTTCCTCAGCTCTCCTTACCGAAATTTGCCCAATATCTAATGTTTTTTTTGCAACGAATGTCTTTCCGTTCATAAAACTCCCCCTAATAAAACAAATTAAAAAGTTCCAACTTATATTTAGTTGTTGTTTTTACTTTTACTATTATAACAGAATCTCCTAATTTTGCACAACTTTTAATTTCTTAATCTATTTATCCTATAAAAAAGTGCAGATAAAATCTGAATTTTTGATTCAGATTCTCTGCACTTAGGTCAATCACTTAGGTTCATTACACTAAATTCTTGTCATATTCGTTTCCAATAAACCAAATCCGTATAATATTCTCCCTTATACTCCTCATAGCGCATACCAGCGATTCGATAATCTTGCTTTTCTCTAAAAGATATTGATGCCAGATTTGGAGTAGGATCGACCAGTGTCTCTGAGAGAATATGACGTACACCCTGAACTTTCATCTGTCGCTTCAGCTTGTTCTCAATCATACCTCCTATCCCTTCGCCTGTGTAATCGGCAGATACAGCAATCTTATCAATCAATACGAAGTCCTCAAGGTAACGTTTTTTAAAAGCAGGATGCCATTTTATTGATTTAATCCATTCTGGATTGTACCTAACCCACATAGATTTTCTATATGAAAGAGTGAATCCAACTATTCTTCCATACATCTCAGCTACAAAGAAATAATTCAGATTTTTTATCCTATCTCTGAAATACTCTAAATAATACTGAGGATCCTCAGAATAATTGTCCATAAGAAAGCCTTTGTGTGAGTCTTTTTTCCCGCAACTTACACTACAGGCGACTTCGTATACGTCTTTTTCATCACCTAATCTTGCTTTACGAACCGTTATAGGTCCTAAATCAGGCACTTCATCTTCGTTCTCTTTTTGCAATTGCATGGAATACCCCCTTGAAATTCACATACGAAGAGCCAACTTGTTCTTGGCTCATGTTTTTACTTTAAACATTATACCAGAAATAATAATAAATACAAATTACAAAGGGCATTTCTAACCATTTTTGCATCAGTTTCCTTCAATTCGGAATATCCTCGTCTCTCTAACAGAGCCGCCCTCAGCAGATAAAGCTTCAAATGTAAAAATATAAAATTTTTCTTTTAAAATGTTTTCAATTTCATATGTTATAAGGTTATTTTCAACTTTTGCTTCTTTTGGAATACCATTTATTATTACACGATAATCAATGTCTTTTCCTGAGCTATCTTTAACTTCTGCTCTAAGAATAGGTCTCTTATCTGCAAATGCATCTCCCATCTCAAACAATGGCTTTATGCTTAGCCCTTCTATTCCAATATCTGGTTTTCTAGCTTTATCATTTTCTCTGATAACTCTAATCAGGTTCAATCCCAGTATCTTCTTTATTTCTTTTTCATTGTATCCTCTCTTTGCAAGTTCCTCTGTAATCTTATATATACCAGAAGCATCTTTAAGGTCTTCTGGCATATCCGCTCCATCAAAGTCTGAACCGAGCCCTGCATGGTCTACTCCTGCAATTTTAACTATATGGTCGATATGGTCGACTATCTTTGAAACAGAAGCTTCTCCTTTTTTACCTATGAATTCAGTAAAAAATACAGCTGACACAACGCCCCCATTTTCTCCTACAGCTTTTATCTGGTCATCCGTCATATTTCTGGCGTGCATATGGACTGACATTGCCCCAGAGTGAGAAGCAATTATTGGAAGTTCTGTAGTCTCAATAACATCCCAAAATGTAGTCTCTGCCAAATGGCTCACATCGACAATCATTCCGAGGCTATTCATCTGTTTTACTGTCTGCCTTCCCAATTCAGTCAAACCTCCGTGAGAAAAGCTCCCATCTCTGTCTCCGTATGCTCTGTATAAGCCTTCTCCCAGCTCATTGGAATAATTCCATGTAAACCCTATTGCTTTAACTTTTAGATCGTCGTACTGCTTGATTAGTTCAGTTGCATTCTCTTTAGAGACAGAGTACGCTCCTTCGATTGTAGGTACAGCAGCAAATTTCTTCATTAAAACTGCTTTTTCAATTTCACTATAGCTGGAAGCAATCTCCATAAGGTCAGAATTGTTCTTCTGAGTATGATAAAGAGCATTGAAAAGTGCTGCTGTCCTAGATATGCTCCTATCGGGATTTCCGTAAAAAGGCGACGAGTATGCCGCGAAAAATGGCACACTTAAGTTACCGGCACGGAGTTTCTTAAAGTCAATTTGAAGGCTTGTTTCACCTCGCAAGTCTATAACAGGCAGCCAGGTATTCTCATCTACGATTTTCATCATGGTGTCGTTGTGAGAATCAGCAATTATTGAATCAATATGCAATTTTAACGGTATCATTTCTCTATCACTCCTAACGTATGCAAATGCTGTCCCTATAACAAGAGTACTAAATAGAAGTAATACGATAAGTGCTCTTCTCATATGACACTCTCCTTTTCTCTATATACCTCAATTATAACAAACCCTGAGAACAAAACTTCTTATTTTTATAAATAATCTAAAATGTGTAAATTCTGGTTTTTTATGATATCATTATGTATACTGACTAACGAAATAGGTGATTAAATGTTCAATTTTAAAAAAATATTATTGAATTCTGTGGTTCCATTGATAATACTTTTAGCATCTCCGTTTGGAATGACGTTTAATCAGTCAATAATACTTGCATCTTTATTATTTGTCCTGACTACCTGGGTCAATGGGGCCATGCCAAGGTATCTCTCTTCAATTCTACTTTTGACTTCATTTTTGTTATTTAGCGGTGCGCCTGCAAAAAAACTATTGTATTTTGCTCTTTCTGATAGTTTCTATATAATTATATTCTCCTTTTTACTATCTGAAGGGATAGTAAAGAGCGGGTTGATAGATAAAATTCTGAAACCATATATTGGTCGTTTTGCCAGAACTCCAATTAAACTGCTACTTATAGTCCCTATACTAGCATTCATAATGATTTACTTAATTCCTCAACCTTTTTCTAGGCTATTAATACATGCCATGATTATCAGGGAATATCTCGAAGGCATTGACTCTAAGCCAAAGCTTAAGGAACTGCTTTTATTTTTAGTGTTTTTAATATCATTGATTGTGGACTCTTTAGTCCTTAAGGGTGATTTAATTATTAACATTGGTTTCATTAACTCTTCTGGATTGCATTTCACTGATTGGGTCTGGTCTAAATACCTTACCATTCCAGGTCTTGGTATGCTCTTGCTTACATTGATTACTATTGTCATCCTACATGGTAAGACACTTGCCGAATATATTCCGCCTCCTAAGCAAAAACCAACTCTGAATTTGAGCAGTGAAGAGAAGATCAACTTTGCTATTATTGGCGTAACTGTGCTATTATGGGCTACAGAAAATACTCATCCTATCCCAGGATTAGCAATAATTGTCATGGGTACAATTTTCATGTTTATTAGAGGGGTTCTATCCTTTAAGGACCTTAAGATTATAGAATGGCCTCTTATGATATTTTTAATTGCGACATTTTCAATTGGTGCTGCCATGACTGGCAGTGGGGTAGCAGAAATATTGTTTGGCAGGTTGTCAACACTCTTTCCACAGGAATTTTCAGTTGGCATGATAATGGCTATTATATTAGGTTCAATGGCTGTTCATATGGTCTTAGGGAGTGTTGTAACCAGCATGTCGGTTGCAATTCCCGGCATGATTATCGCAACTTCAGGTGCATTGAATGAGGTTGCATTATCACTGATTATTTTTGTATCAATTTTTCCACACTTTATCCTTCCATTTCATAATGTCCAATTAGTTGTAGGAGAGGGATATGGCTTTTTTAACTCAAAGACAGTAACACAATTTGGAATTCTCATGACAGTAATAACTATAATTTCAATATTTTTGTTCTATATACCGTGGTGGAAACTAATAGGTATCTTGTAAGTATATTTGTAACTGTTTTGTCAATCATTGTACATCCCGTTACTGTATAATTGTGCTAAAGGAGATGAGAATATGAAAAGAATCCACAAGGCTGGAGCCCTGCTCCTGATTTTGGTTCTTATGTTGTCGCTATTTTCTGGTTGCAGTTCTAAAAGTATGCCTATGGATATGGGAGTGTCACAGGACAGATATCCACAAGCAATGCCTGAATCTCCAGCTGAAGCACCTTCCACAGAAGAATTCACTTCAAGAGATGGAGAGTTTGGCGCAAATATCAGTGGATCCATTGAACCCGATAAGGTAATAACAACAGTATACTTAAGTGCCGAGACCTTAGAGTTTGACAAGTCATTGGATGCGCTGTATTCAATCATTGAAAAAGCAGGCGGTTATCTATCCAGCTCAAATATCTACTACGGCAGCAGCTACAGTGGTACCAGGTATAGAAACGGCGAATTCTCGATAAGAGTTCCCAAAGATAAGATAAATCAGTTTAGGGCACAGATTCCTGAAGTCGGCAATATAACAAGTGAAAGTACTTCAAAAGAAGATGTAACCAGGTATTACAGAGACACAGAATCCAGGATGAAGGTTCTCGAAATTAAAGAAGATAGGCTTTTGGGATTGCTTGAAAGAGCGGAGAAAATTGAAGATATAATTGCTCTTGAAAATCAGCTTTCTGAGGTTATATACGAGAAGGAAAACTTAAAAGCTACACTTATTAACCTGGATGACAGAGTTGATTATTCCACGATTAATCTTGACCTTAGAGAAGTTGCAAAAGTTACTTCATCAGAAACAATAGAAACAACCTTTATGGACAGGGTCAGAAATGCATTCGACAACTCATTGTACCAATTTATTAGATCAGCAGAGAATTTTGCAATTCTCCTGATATACAATGGCCCTGGATTATTGGTTCTCATTGTTATACTATTCATATTTTTCCTCATTGTAAGAAAAATCTTCAAAAAGATTTTTCCTCCAAGAGTAAAATATGAGCCACCAAAACCACCAACTCCTCCAGAAGAGCCAAAAGAGGAAACTAAAGAATAGACGTAATTAATTAAGAGACTGAGCGATTACACTCAGTCTCTTTCAAATTTTAACTATTTACTTAAACCTTCTTTTACCCATCCGGCAACCATTACTGTTCTCTTTGCCTGGTGCTTTACAGCTTTTTCAATGTCGTTAGTAATCGATCCGTCTGTTGGCGAAACGACTGCAGTCGTTCCATATGGATTCCCCCCAGAACTGAATATCGACACATCAGAGTATCCTGGTGGAACAATTATTGCTCCCCAATGCATCATCGAAGTATATATAGATCTCACTGTTCCCTCTGCTCCTCCGTTCATATTTTGAGACGAAGACATTGCAGACACTACTTTATTTACAAGCTTACCCTGTGCCCATAGACCGCCCTGCATATCAAAGAAGTTCTTCATCTGGGATGTTACGTTTCCATATCTTGCGCCAGTGCTGAATATGAAAGCATCTGCCCATTCCAAGTCATCTCCCGATGCCACTGGTACATCTTTTGTAAGTTCCTGCTGAGCCTTCATACCTTCATTTCCATCAATGACATGCTGTGGAATAAGCTCCTGCACTTTCAATACCCTTACTTCAGCTCCTGCTTCTTTGGCTGCCTCTTCTGCCCATTTTGCCATCTTGTAGTTTGTTCCGTAACCGCTGTAATAAATTATTGCCAATTTTACTTTATCCATAGATATTCCTCCTACTATATAAACTTAATTAGTCTCGCGAAATAGTTATACCCTATAGGAGTATGCTTCTAACAAATATATGACATCTTAAATGTCACAATAAAAAACACACCCCCAAAGCCTGTTGCTTACAGAGGTGTGTTTGTTTTTTCTTTTTAGATCTCAGAATTCATCTGGCAATCCGGGCAAATACCCGTGACCAAAACCTGCTCATCCTTAATGACAAAATCTTTCATATCATCGTAGAAATCTATATTGGCAATATTCAGATCGAAGATTCGACTACATTCTTGGCACTTAAAATGACCATGAAACCCTCTCACTGCTTCATATCTTAGTTCATTGCCCTCAATATTTAACGACTGTGCGAGACCTTTTTCTGTAAAAAGCTTCAAAGTATTGTACACAGTTGTCTTTGATAGAGTAGGGATTTCTACTTCCAGAGCTTCATAAATGTCGTCTACTGAAGGGTGCACTCTGGCTGAAATCAAGCGGTTTAGCACTCTTACCCTGATGAATGAAGGTCTTATCCCCTTTTCCTTAATCATCTGTATAGCCTGATTGTATTCATTCATAATACTAAAACCTCACATCCCTTATACATGATGACTAATTATACATCATTGATTCAAAGGGGTCAATTTATTCGATAAAATTAATCATCGAAAGCCTCACTGACACTCCAAACTTCCCAAACTTTTCCTACAAGGTCTTCACTTGGCTCAAGAACTTTCTTGCCTGGTTTCCATCCTGAAGGAGTCGCTTTTGTTCCTTTTGATTCTCTGACTAACTGGAATGCCTTAACCTGTCTTATACTTTCTGATACGTTTCTGCCTACCGGAGGTGTAAGTACCTCAAATCCCTGGATTATTCCATCTGGGTCAATGATAAATCTTCCTCTAGTTTCTGTCCCACTGTCTGCATCGTAAATTCCATACATTGTACCAATGTATCCGTCTGGGTCAGAAGCCATAGCGAATGGTATGTCTTTTCCAATCATCTTTGACAGTTCGTGGTCATTCCACATTTTGTGAACAAAATGACTGTCAACGCTCATTGAAATTACCTCTACTCCAAGCTCTTGAAGTTCGTCATATTTTTCAGCAACTGCTGAAACTTCAGTCGCTCAGACAAAGGTGAAGTCTCCGGGGTAGAAGCAAAGAAGTACCCATTTGCCTTTATAATCCTCAAGACTAATGTTTTTAAATTTACCTTCGTGGAATGCTGGTGCTTCAAAAAGTGGTGCTGGTTTTCCTACTTTTACCATAGTATCTGCCTCCTTTTGTACTGGCTGTAGTTCTGCAGCCTGTGTTTCTGGTTTGTGTCTTTTGATTTCCGGTCTATTGCAACCGGGTTTGAAATCTTCTGCCAAGTTAACACCTCCCTGATATTTGTAATGATTACAATTTTAACTATATGTTAACACTTCGTGTCACTAAATACAATACCCTTTACACATATTATATAACTTATTTCGGATTTATGTTTAAAATAAAAAATACTACTCTAAATAAAAAGCTTGAAAATCACTAATTTCATCGGACCCTTGCTTTAAATTGAGTAGTATTTTGCAATTCTATGTTTATAGACTAAATATGCAGCATAATTAAAGATGCAATAATTCCTGTAAAAACAGCCAATATAAGGTTATCTTTCCAATATGCCACAGCACCTGAAACTGCTATTCCAACTAGCGCTGCTGGTATTTCTGCAGAATTAGTAGTAAGTACGCCACGAATTATGAGTATACTTAAAGAAGTATATGGTATGAGCCTGAGAAATAAATTTGCTTTTTTACTTAGCTTTATCTCTTTTAGCAGAATCAAAGGAACTGTTTTTGGAAAGTAAGTTACCAGAGCCATCCCAATAATTGCAGGTATGAAACTATTCATTTACTCCAGCTCCTTTCCAAGTAATAGTATCCCCAAGGCTGTCGACAAAACTATTCCCAGTATTATATCCCATCCTGAGCTAAGTCTTCCCCATTTGAAAATTGCAGTATACACGACAACTGCAAGCATGCTTATCTTAATTAAAGCAGTTTCCCCTTTGAATGAAGGAAATAACAGCGCAGCAAACAGCCCGTATAACCCTAAGCCAAGTGCCGTCTGTAAAGAAAGTGGCAGCAGTTCACCTGCGATATACCCAGTAATCGTCCCAATAGTCCACGAAAGATATGGAAAGACATTAACAATAAGCACGTATAGTGAATTTAATTTGTCTTTATTAAATGATAAAACAGAGAAAGTTTCATCTGTTATCCCGAAGCCTATTAGCGGTAAAAAAGGTTTGGTATCTTCTTTCAGATTGACCGATAACGACGCTGACATGACAAAATACCTTAGGTTGAGTAAGAAAGTGGTAAGGATTATGCTTCCTGTAGCAACACCGCTTGCAAACAGATCTAGAGCCATAAACTGAGCTGCTCCTGCATATATTAGTCCCGACGTTAACCCTGCTTCAACCACACTAAGGCCAGTATTTTTTGCCAGCAATCCGTATGCCATAGCAATTGGGAAATATCCCATTACTATCGGCAACGCTGCTGCAAAAGCTTCTTTTTTTATTATAGATTTATCTGTATTCATAATTATTCTCCAGTCCAAAATAATACTACCTATTATAGTTTAAAGTACAGCTAAATGCAATCAAAACAGCCTTTGTAGACACTATTTTGCATTGCCATTGACTCTTCTTAACAGTCTTTTTATAATGTTTTCACTACAATGAATAATTAGAGAAAAATAATAATTTTGTTCATTATAATGAAAATAATGTTGTAAAATATTGAAAATTTCAGTATAATGAAAATAGAGGTGATAGTATGATTCAAAGAGAAAATTATTTGAACTTAATAATTCCCTTTATTGATACAGAATTAATAAAAGTATTAACTGGGGTCAGGCGTTCAGGTAAATCTGTAATGCTGAAGTTGATTCAAGAGTATTTACTAAAACAAGGGATTGATAAATCACAGTTTGTAATTATAAATTTTGAAGAATTGCGAAATGCTCCATATAAAAATTACTTATTATTGAATGAATATATAGAAAACAAGATACAGGAAATAAATCAAAAAGCTTATATATTTTTAGATGAAATTCAAGAAGTAGAAGAATTTGAGAAAGTGATTAATTCGCTACGTGCAAGTTATGGCGATAATATTGATATTTATATAACTGGTTCTAATGCAAGATTATTATCAGGCGAGCTATCAACTCTTATTGCAGGCCGATATATTAAGTTTGAAATCTTTCCATTTACTTTTATAGAGTATATAGAAGGAAAGAGAAAAATTGGCATAGATAAAACAGATAGAGAATATTTTCAAGATTTTGTACTAGATGGGGGGATGCCTTTCATAACTTTGCAAAACTTCTCCTATCAGGATAAAGTAAATTATTTAAATGATTTATATAACTCTATTGTATTAAAAGATATTGTGGAGAGAGAAAACATTAGAAATTCTGAGCTATTAAGCAGACTAATGGCTTTTGTATTAGGTAATATTGGCAGAACATTTTCAGCAAATTCAGTTCAAAAATATTTGAAGAATGAAGGTGTTAATGCCTCTATAAATACAATAATTAATTACTTAAAATTTGCAGATAATGCATATGCAATAATTCCACTAAAAAGATATGACATTCAAGGGAAGAAATTCTTAACATCACAAGAAAAATATTATGTTGTGGATCATGGCTTAAGGCAAGCTGTTATAGGAAGAAATGAAGAGGATATAGAATTAGTTTTAGAAAATATAGTCTTATTAGAGTTAATTTCCAGAGGCTATGAAGTATATGTGGGTAAAACAAATCAATATGAAGTTGATTTTATTGCTCAAAAAAAGCATGAAACAGGCATAGAAAAAAAATATATCCAAGTTTCATATCTATTGGCTTCTAAGGAGACAAGAGAACGAGAATTTAAGGCTTTAAAAGAAGTAAAAGATAATCATGAAAAAATAGTACTTTCTCTAGATGAATTTACTAGTGATTCAGATGGGATTATTCATAAAAATCTAGTTGACTGGTTATTGTCATAATGCTAAAACCACACCATAATTTACTTTTTAGTGTGGTTTTAGTCCTTAACGGTTAATTTATATATCTAAGTTTCAATATCAATCAGCCTAAAATGTCCCCAGGCATTACTTTTTTAGATGGAGCAATTAAAACCACTCCGCCATCTGAATAAGTGCCAAGAACCAGAACTTCAGACATAAACCCCGCTATGTTTCTGGGAGGAAAGTTCACAACTGCAAGTACCTGCTGACCTAAAAGTTCCTCTGGGGTATATTGCTCAGTTATCTGGGCACTTGATTTCTTAACTCCAAGTGGATCTCCAAAGTCAACAAGTAATTTATAAGCGGGTTTTCTTGCCTTTTCAAAGACTTTTGCTTCGATAATTTCCCCAACCCGAATATCTAGCTTCATAAAATCGTCAAATGTTATTTCTTCTTTTTTGTCCATTTTACCACCTTACCCTCTTGTAATCTACATACCTATAATATATGTCATCCTGTTTATGCACTTCGGACTCCTCCACCACTTCCCAATCGTCGTCAAGGTCGAGATTTGGTATGAAGGTGTCTGCATTTCTAAAATCCTTAAAGACTTTGGTGATATATGCTTTGTCGCAGAACAAAAGCAACTGTCTTGCAATGGTTCCACCGCCTGTTATGAAGACTTCTTTTTCCTTATCAGGGTCTATTTCATTTAGTAGAATAAATAAATCTACAAGGGAATTGACCACTAAAAACCCCTCTTTTTCGAACCCCTTATTTCTAGTTACTATTATATTGATTCTGTTTTCAAGGGGTTCCTGGTTTGGAAGAGCCTCCATAGTCTTTCGCCCCATGATTACTATATGCCCTTCGGTGATCCGCCTGAATCGATGCAGGTCTTCTTCTATTTCAACCAGCATCTGACCACCAAAGCCAATTTTCCAGTTTCCATCCACAGCAAATATGAGATTCATAAACTCCTCCTAGGCTTTGAAATTATAGACTGGCAGTATCCTCTCTAATATTCTTACAGAAGATCCTACCCTTTCAATTATATCTTCTATTGGCTTATATGCAAAGGGGCTCTCATCTAAAGTCTTTTCACTGACGGAAGTAGTATAAATCCCTTCCATCGATTCTATAAATTCTTTCATTGTCCTTGCATCCCTGGCAGCCCTTCTACTCATAAGCCTACCTGCTCCGTGAGGAGCAGAATAGTTCCAGTCTTCATTGCCAAGTCCCACAGCCAGTATGGATCCATCTCTCATATTTATTGGAATCATAATCTCTTCGCCTTCGTAGGCAGATACTGCTCCTTTTCTTATGATATTATCCCTTGGATCAATGTAGTTATGAACAGTATGGAAATGTTCAAAATCCTGTAATTCTCGTTTGAAAAATTTCTTCAATATTATCTCGGCCATAGTCTGTCTATTAATCCAGGCATAGTCCTGTGCTATTCGCATATCGTGCATATAATCAAGCCGAGCTTGACCTCTTAGACAGCATAATGGCTTTGGATACTCATCCTTGCACAGGCTTACTGCCATCTTTTGATAATAGTCAGCTATTTGCTTACCCATATTTCTGCTGCCAGAATGGATTACGAGATAATGATTACCTTTGCTGTCTCTGCCAACCTCAATAAAGTGATTGCCACCGCCAAGAGTTCCTATACTCTTTTGGAATCTGTCGGCTCCTTTAAGTTTTTTATAACATAAAAGCTCTTCAATCTGAGGCATAGTTACAACCGGATCTCTGTGGGTCTTTGTCCCCGCAGGCACCCGCTGTCTAATAAACTTATCTAAATCTCGGTAGTCAAAACTCTTTTCTTCCAGCTTTACTGTCAGCATTCCACAGCCTATATCAACTCCGACCAAATTTGGGACAACCACATCGCCAAGGTCAGCAGTCAGTCCAATTACACAGCCAGCACCCTCGTGGACATCTGGCATTATCCTAATGCGCCTTTTGTAGGTATAATCCTGGTCTAAGAATTCTTTAATCTGTGAGAGGGCCCCGTCCTCAATAATATCTGTGAATACGACAGCCTCGCCATATCTACCCTTAATCAACATAAAAGCACCCCCTATCATGTTCAATATACCCATAAATACATATTTATAGGCTTGTAGCTGTGATGTTGTCACCGAATTGTAAATTGAAAGCGCCATACTAAAGTGCTACAATCAAGTTAAGGGCAACATCTGCATTAACCATACCTTAGGGGGGATGATATGAAAAAATTAATCATAATATTACTGGCGCTTTCACTTTTATTTGGACTTGCTGCCTGCGTTCCTAAGCAGGAACCTCAGACGCCTGTTGAAGAACCTTTTGAAGAACCAGCAGAAATTCCAGCTGAAGAGCCAGTAGAAGAACCTATAGAAGATCAAACTGTCGACGTTTTATTGTATTTTGGTAACAACGAATATATCGTGACAGGTGATGAGCAGTATGAGCGTATGATGGAAGAAACTCAGGAAATAACCTATGGGGGAGATGTCTGCCTTGAGGAAGCCGTTGTAAGGGCTCTTATGGCTGGCCCAGAGGACACAGAGCACATGAGCACAGGCTTCACGGAAACGATAAAATTAAATTCAGTAGAAGTATTTGATGGGACTGCGTATGTAGATTTTGCCAGCGATGGATTGCATGGAGGTTCTATGCAGGAAAGTTATATAATCAGTCAGGTAGTTATGTCGCTTACGCACCTGGATTCAGTGGACAGCGTTATGTTTTTAGTAGATGGACAGGAAGCAGAGACACTTATGGGGCATATAAGTATAGAAGAACCGATGAGGTAGACAGTGAATAGTGAACAGTGAATAGTGAAAAACAAGATTCTTCGCTGACGCTCAGAATGACAGAAGGATCTTGTTTTTGTTTTAACTCTTTATACTATTCACTATTCACTGCAACTTATTCACTATCTTTTCACTATTCACTGTTCACTATTACTTATTCACTAATCTCTATTCCATTTCCTGAAGGATCTTTTGTCTTCAGTTTCCCATTCTCAATAACTGCATCGTAGCCAGCGTCTTCTAGTTTTTCTTTTATTTCAACTAGGCTTTGCCCAGCTGAATTCAATTCAAAATGGTCAAGTCCGCTTGCGTTTTCAGGAGCAGGTTTTGCTCCTCGTCCATTCCATACATTAAACCCTATATGATGATGATAGCCTCCAGTGGACATAAAATATGCACTGGCTGCCATTGCATAAACAAGTTCAAACCCCAGAGCCTCATAAAATCTTTCAGCTTTATCCAAATCACCGACATGCAAATGGATATGCCCTATGATAGTCTCTTTTGGCATACCCTCCCATGGATGTCCTTCAGCCTCTTGTAATAATCCTCTGTAATCTAAAGGCTCGGTAAACATGACTGGTTTTTCATCCACAAACTCCCATTTTGAGTCGGGTATATCTGCATACACTTCTATACCATTGCCCTCGGGATCTTCCATATAAAAAGCTTCGCTTACTCCATGATTTGATCCACCTATGTGCTTTGCGCCATAATCCATAATATGCCTTATAAAGCTTCCCAAATCTCTTCTTGATGGCAAGAGTATTGCAATATGATACAACCCCGCCCTTCCTTTTGGCTTTGGTTCAATATCTCCACCTAATAAAGTTAGCATTGGTTTTAATCCATCAGCAGATAAAATTGCTTCTTTCTCGCTTTCACTTATCAGCTTAAGACCCATACCTTCTGAGTAAAATCTTTTCATTTGTTCTATATCGACTACCCTTAACGCCCATGATACAGGATGCATCAAAGCATCTCTATGATACAGTTTCATATTCATCACCTTCTATTTATTGGTGCTGTGAGTATACCCAATAATGTTCAATATTAACCAGTTCACAGCAAAGGCTGCTGATGTAATACACCAGCAGCCTTTATTTTAGTCTATAATTTCAGCACCTTTAACTTCGGTTTGTAGCTCAATAATATTCCAGCTATTTGAAAATCCAGAGAGCCTGCCTTTCATTGCTTCAACGAATTCTTTTGACCCGATCTTTACTATACTCATTATTGTAGGACCAGCTCCACTTATAAAGCTACCCAAAGCGCCCTCATCCATTGTTATGGCAGATATCTTCTCATAATCTGGGATCAATTCACCTCTATATGGCTGGTGCAAACAGTCTTTTAAACCTTCTTCCAGAAGTTCCTCATTCCCCGATGCAAGTGCAGATACAAGTAGGCTGACCCTGCCGATATTATATATTGCGTCTTTAAATGGAATCTCCTTAGGAAGAACCTTCCTGGCTTCTGCAGTGGATAATTTTACATTAGGTATCATAGCTACAAATCTGAGTTCTTCATCAGGCTTAATCCTATTTGTAACAATACCATCTTCGTCCATTACAGAAATCATAAGCCCTCCAAATATTGCAGGTGCCACGTTATCGGGATGTCCTTCTAGTTGTGTCGCAAGATTTAGGATATCTTGCTTATCCAGAAGATTGCCCATCATAAAATTTGCACCCATGATTCCTGCGACGATACATGCCGCAGACGAACCCAGACCTCTTGCTATTGGGATATCTGCTTCAATTTTTATATCAACATTTACAATTGGCCGTCCCAAAGACTGGAACGTGTATTTATATGCTCTAAAAACCATATTTGAATCAAAATTTTCTGCAATTGGATTTTCCGTGAATTCGTAAGTATTATACAAACTTAAGGCAAGCCCTAAAACGTCAAATCCTGGGCCAATATTTGCAGTGGTAGCTGGAACTCTTATCTTAACCATTGACATCACCGCTTTCTAAAAAGCTGTTAAGTATGTCCTTCATCTGAGATTTGTCGCATACTGTATTGTGAATTATTGGCAGATTTTCCAGAATTGACATTCTGTCAGGAATATCTGCTCCCATCAGTTTTGACAGCTTTTCCATAGTCTTAAACTCATCAGCTTCAGTGCCCTCGCCAATAGAAGTTAACACTTTACCAGAAAACTTAAATGGACTTGCAGTAGATGCAATAAGAGTCTTAGTCTGGTCTTCAGATATTTTACAAAATTCATCCCATACGCTATAAGCTACAGCTGTATGCGGATCCATAATATAGCTTTCACTTTCCCACAAATTTCTTATTTTCTCAGAAATTTGTTCTTCATTCGCCATCCCAGATACTACAGGACCAAGATTATCCTTCATCCACTGATAATACCCTGAGCTTGAAAGAGACTGCATTTTTTCTTCAATTAACTTATCGTTTCCACCTGACATGTGAAATAAAAATCTTTCCAGATTACTTGATATCAGTATATCCATTGATGGTGAAGACGTAAGCTGCAGCTTTCTTCTTCTGTCGTAAATACTAGTTTCAAAGAAATCGGTGAGAACTCTGTTGTCATTAGATGCGCAGATCAATTTATTTACTGGAAGTCCCATTTGCATAGCATAATAAGCGGCTAGTATGTTGCCAAAATTCCCCGTTGGAACGGAAATATTAATCTTTTCACCAAAGCTTATACTCCCATTTTCAGCCATCCTAAGATAACCAAAGATATAGTATACTATCTGAGGTATTAGCCTTCCGACGTTTATGGAATTAGCTGATGTCAACATAAAACCTTTGTCCATTAGGAAATCATTGTATTCCCTGTCGTTAAATATCTCTTTTACTCCACTCTGAGCATCGTCAAAGCTTCCTTTTACAGCACTTACATAAGTGTTTGAACCCATTTGAGTAAGCATCTGGAGCCTTTGTATCTCACTTACACCGTTTTCAGGAAAAAACACAACCACCCTGGTACCTTCAACATCTTTGAACCCCTCAAGTGCAGCTTTGCCAGTGTCTCCTGAAGTAGCAGCCAGAATAACAGCTTCTTTAGTTTCGCCTTGTTTTTTTATAGCTGTCTTCAAGAGGTAGGGAAGCATTTGAAGAGCCATATCCTTAAATGCAAGTGTAGGCCCTCTGAACAATTCGAGGAAATGAACCCCACCTGCCTCGACAACTGGGACAATGTCTTCGGTTTCAAATTTATTGCTATAAGCCCCATATACAGCTTCTTCAATCTCGTCAACGGTGTAATCATCTAGGTACAGCTTTAGTATTTCACAGGAGAGCTCAATATAGTCCTTATCTTTCAAACTCTCCAGAGCAGGAAGCTTCGGGAAACTTACAGGTACAAACAGCCCACCATCATCAGAAATACCTTTTAAAATCGACTCACTGGCAGAAACACTGATATCCTTATTTCTGGTACTGCAGTAATTCATTCACCCTTCACTCCCCTATTTTTGCAACACAATAATCATCTATTCCAAATCCAGCAATAAGATCAAGAAGATCGTTAAGTCCAATCTCTTCAGTTATAACTGCAAATGGCTCGGTATCACTAAGCTCATTCTTTATAAATAACCCACTAATAGAATCTGAGTCATAGTCACCTGTAAATCTAACGTAATAATTTCCTTTTAAGGAATCATTTTTGTTTTTAAGCGACTTGGACCTCAAAGGAGATTCTATGGATTGGCTGTCCAGTATACAGTCCATCACATCTGAAAGGACTGCATTGGCAGTTGGTAGCATTCCGGCCCCTGCACCTGTAAAGCTCAAATCTCCCACATTATCTCCTGCAAAAGAAACCGTGTTAAGAGCACCGTTTACACCTGCGAAGCCATTTCCAATAGGAATCGCAACTGGTTGTACTATAGCAGTGTACCCGTCTTCGACTTCTTTTGCTTCTCCAACTAATTTTACGACATAACCATGGTTTTTGAGAATTTTTATGTCGAAGGCTGATAGTTTGCTTATTCCATCGCAAATAATATCATCTTCGGCAATAGATGCTCCTAGTGCAAGTGTTCCTATAATTCTCAGTTTCCTCATGGTATCTATTCCATCTACATCAGCTGAAGGATCTGCCTCTGCGTATCCAAGATCCTGAGCTTCTTTAAGGACTTCATTATAATCCATACCTTCATGTGTCATCTTAGTGAGCATATAGTTGCATGTTCCATTAAGGATACCCTTTATGCTCTTTAAATTGTTCAATCTAATAGCATCCTTCAGTGGCTTAATGAAAGGGATTCCTCCTCCTGCACTGGCTTCATAAAGGAAATATAGTCCTTTCTGTTCTGCTAAGTGTGAAAGCTCCTCAAAATATGCCGAAACTACGGCCTTATTGGCAGTTACTACGTGTTTGCCATTTAGAAGTGCTTTTTTAATGTATTTGTAGCTGTCTTCCAAATCTCCAGTTACCTCAATAATCACACTGATTTCATCATCCAGGATTACCTCATTGGAATCAATAGTAAGGGTATTTTCTGGCAGACTAATTTTTCTTTCTTTACTTAAATCTCTGACGAGAACTTTTTTGAGTTCAACACTCTCACCTACGATAAGAGCGATATCCTCTTTTCTCCTCTTTAAGATATCAGCGACGCCCTGTCCAACAGTTCCAAAACCGAGCATCCCAAGTTTCACCATTACCCAATCCTCCCTTTAGCAACTATTTCTCCAATTTGAACAGCATTTGTAGCAGCTCCTTTTCTTATGTTGTCCGCTACAATCCAAATATTCAGTCCGTTTTCAAGGCTATAGTCCCTACGGATTCTTCCAACAAAGATTTCATCTTTTCCTTCTGCGTCTATGGGCATTGGATACATGTTGTTTTTCGGATCATCCTTCACGATGATTCCAGGGAAAGCACTTAGAACTTCTTTGACTTCAGAAACATCAAAACTTTTTTCTAATTCTATGTTAACAGATACACTATGTGCAAATCTGACTGGTACTCTAACAGTAGTAGCAGTTATCTTCATATCCGGATCATCAAGTATTTTTCTAGTCTCTTCAATCATCTTCATTTCTTCTTTCGTGTATCTGTTCTCAAGGAATACGTCAATATGAGGTAGAACATTATACTGAATTGGATATGGATAAAACTCTACAAGGCCTTCGTCTAAATCCTTCAGTCCGTTTAATCCCGAACCTGAAACAGACTGATATGTTGAATAAATTACCCTTTTTATACCATATTTCTCCTGCAATGCCTTAAGTGGCGGCATACACTGAATTGTCGAACAGTTTGGATTTGAAACTATGCCCTTATTCTTGAATATATCTTCTCCGTTTACTTCTGGGACTACAAGGGGTACGTCGGGATTCATTCTAAACACGCTGCTGTTATCAATGACAACTACTCCTTTTTCTACAGCAATAGGTGCAAATTTTTCGCTGACTGCTCCACCAGCTGCAAAAAAAGCAATATCTACGCCTGCATCAAATGAACTTTCTGTAAGCTCTTCAACAACTATATCTTTCCCTGCAAATTGGACTACCTGTCCCGCTGACCTCTTTGAAGAAAGACATCTAAGGGTTTCAACAGGATACCCTCTCTCCTCCATGATACTCAGTATGGTTCTCCCAACTAGCCCCGTCGCTCCTACTACAGCTACATTATACTTTTTCATTGTTCCTGCCTCCCTCTTTTTATTCAAAGGCTTTGTAAATAGCCTCTATTGCTTTCTCAAAATCGTTATTTTCGACGCCAATTATTATGTTCAGTTCGCTAGATCCCTGCGAAATCATTCTTATATTTACTCCACCCATAGACAGTGCAGTAAATATCTTTGCAGAGATTCCCTTGGTACTTATCATTCCCCTTCCAACAACAGCTATAAGTGCCATGTTTGGAAATGAGATTATGTTGTCAGGATTACAGTATATCTGGATCTCCTCTATAACCTTTTTTAGTTTCCCATTTAGATCGGTATCCGACACAATTACGGAAACAGAATCTATACTCGAAGGCATATGCTCAATAGTTATATCATTTGTTTCAAATACTGACACAAGCTTTCTAAAAAAACCTTTTTCTGCGGTCATTAGGGTTTTTTCTACTGAAATTACTGTGAAATCCTTCCTTCCTGCAATTCCTGTTATGCTCCCTACATTTTTTTCTTCCCACTGGTCGTGTACTATGAGAGTCCCCTCGTCATCGGGACTGTTGGTGTTTTTAATATTTATTGGGATTCCCAATCGTCTAACAGGGAATATTGCCTCTTCATGAAGAACCGGTGCACCCATATATGAAAGCTCGCGAAGTTCCTTATATGTCACTATTCTTATTGGCTTTGCCCCACCTACAATCTTTGGGTCTGCAACTAAAAAGCCCGAAACATCAGTCCAGTTCTCATATAGTTCAGCAGCTATACCATCAGCGATAATAGCACCTGAAACGTCAGATCCTCCACGGGAAAATGTCTTTATTGTTCCATCGTCAAGGGACCCATAAAATCCAGGGACAACAGCCTTTTGGCCGTCCTTTAACCTTTCAGCAATAGAAAATCGCGTTCTTTGTTCATCAAGTTGCCCCATAAAATCAAACTTAATGAGTTCAGCAGCATCTACAAAATTGAGTCCAAGGTAATTAGATAGAATTAAACCGTTTATATACTCTCCTCTGCTAGCACAGTAGTCTCTGGATGCTCCATCCCTTATTCTGCTCTTAATCTCGGACAGAATGCTTTCTATAGGAAGGCTAAGCTCCAATTCCTTTGTGATTCCTTGAAATCTGTTTTGAATTAAATCGAAGACATCATCAAAGTTAAGTCCGTGAGAAGATAGCTGATGGCACATATACAAAAGATCTGTAACTTTATGATCTTTTGCGTGCCTCTTTCCAGGCGCAGATGGAACTACAACTGCAATGTTTTCATCTGCATCGACAATTTGCTTAACTTTTCTAAACTGTGCCGCATCCGCAAGAGAACTTCCTCCAAATTTTGCAACTTTCATACATTAACCTCCCTTTATATACAAAAACACCCGTCCTTAAAAAAGGACGAGTGTATATACCCGCTTCCACCTAAATACATGACAGAATGTTTGCTTTAACGTAGCAACCGCTGGCCCCTACTGATTTCAGGGCAGTGCTTCGAGGTGGTTTTCAAAACTGGGTATCGCTGGAAGTCTTTCAGCCGGTGAACTTCCCTCTCTTTCGACCCTTCAGAATTTACTCGTCCTCATCATCGCTTTTTACTATTCTATAGCGATAAAGTTATGGTGTCAAGTATAATTATTTCTTTTCTTCAAGTTCTTTTACAAATGCCTTAACAAATGCTGCAAGATCTAATGGTCCTCTTGCTGTTATAAGGTTCCCACTTATTACGACTTCCTCATTTACCCACTCAGCGCCAGCATGTACCATATCGTCCTTTATGCTTGCTACAGAGGTAACTTTTTTACCTTTTACATCACAGCATGAAGCAAGCATCCAGCCACCATGACAGATTGCCGCAACTGGTTTCCCCTGTTTGTCAAAGTCTGATACCAATTTTTTTGTGGCTTCAGACTTTCTCATATAATCTGGTGAAAAACCTCCTGGAATAAGAATTCCCTCGTAGTCTTCTGCTTTTACTTCCATTGAACTGTGAGTGCTTTTCATCTTGAATCCAGATTTACTGGCAAACTCAGCATGTTTTTCTGGTCCAACGAGATGCACTTCATAATCCTCTCTCAATCTGTGGTAAGGGTATACAAGCTCCTGCTCATCAAACAGGTTTTCAATTAGCACTATAACTTTTTTCATAAAAAAACCTCCTTCTTTAGTTCCGTTTAAATAGATACCCGATGAAGGTAAAATATCACTAAATTATATTGAACATTATCAGCCCAACAGTGTTTATGGCGAGATTTGCGCCAATATGCACCATCCATGAGGATATTATGTTTCCATTTCTCTCGTTTAGAAGATTAAATATTATTCCACCAATAAAGAGTCCAGCCATAGCAAGCACAAATATTATTGGATTAAACCAGCCACGCAAGATAGCAACATGGTAGACTGCAAATAGCACAGCACTTATGGTATAAGCTTTAATGCGCGTCGTATTTTTCAATAGCGATAAGAATATAAATCCCCTAAAGAAGAACTCTTCTAGAAGTGAGTTCATAAGCGAAATATATATGGCAACAATGATGAAGTTATCCCTACTTACTCCTATATCTGTCTCAAGCATATTCCTTATTCCTGCGAGGTCTAAAAATGGTGAGAGAAATATGTAAGCTGAGACTATCAGAGCGTAAACACCCAGACCAAGTAGTATGGATTTCATAAGCTCTGTTTTGTCTCCTGCCTTGAAGATTTTTTTGAAATCTTTAACTTCAAAATCCGCAACCAGAGGGAGTAACAGAAATAAAATTAATTTTATGACCGACTTCGTAAAGTATCCAGGGCTGATTATCCCATCAACTATAGACATCAGCCCTACAGCTGCAATTGCTATAATGACAGTTTTTTTCATCAGTAAGGATACCTTCCCAGTGGTGTTACAATTGGCTTGCCATCCTTATCTACAAGGACAGTAAGGCCTCCTCCATATCCTTCACTTACATAGAGATAGTTTACTCCTGTTTCGCGGTCAACTATTATCTTATAACTGGACATAACGCCTTCCTTGTAGTCCACAAGAAATCTCTTCTTAGCCATAAAATCCCCTCCATTTTACATTGCCTAATCACATAAAGCTCTTACCCAATCTCTATACAGAAAAACCCTTTGGACTAGAGGTTGTTTTCCGTATAAAATTATATACTATTAGTTGATTTTTATACAACTAATAGTTGTATTGTGCATTTTTAGAGGTTTGAAAAATTAGTTGTAAAAAACAAAATTATTTTATATAATGAATAATGTTCCATGCGGCAGTGGCGGAACTGGCAGACGCGCTAGATTCAGGTTCTAGTCCTGTCACAGGGGTGGGGGTTCGAGTCCCTTTTGCCGCACCATATAAAAAGAGCCCACGGGGACAGTCCCCGTGGGCTCTTTTTGTTACCACGAACTACCTCCGCCTCCACCAGAACCTCCTCCAGATGATCCTCCACCTGAAGAACCTCCGCTGCTGGACGGCGTATACGCAAGTGAATTATTTGCATATGACACGGTGTTATTCATAAATTTGCTAAATGTTCGAGAATTAAAATTACTCCCGTGATAAAATTCTGGGGCTTCTTTAATGTTCAATGTTTCAAATCTGTCTATCCACCTGCTCGACACACCCAGAACATACGCATATGGAATTATATGATAAAAATATTGTGGATTATCTTCTATCAGTTCTTCGATTCTTTCTTTTTCTGCAAACTCTATAAATCGCTTAAACCCTCTTATTCTCCCAAGAATCTGTGCCCCAAATGAAGTACGTATAGTTAGGTTGGTAGCGAGGAAATTCATAATGAATAGAAGTAAAAATGCCAAGCCATAAATCAAAACACCTGATCCCTTAGGAATAAGTTCTTTAAGTTCTCCGACAAAATGTAACATAGCACCAGCGATAACAAGGAATGTAAGGGTTATGAAAACGTGAATAAATCTATAAGATTCACCTATTTTTATAGGTGTTAAAAGCATAATAAAAAATACAACAAAAACTATTCCTACGATTACACCTGCAAATCCGTCAAAATATTCATACAGAGGAATCCCAATTACTACGACTATTGTCAGAAGCATCATCAGACGAATTAATAGTTTTTGCATCGTTTTATAAATATAAATCATATTTTTATTTTTTCTATCATTAGTTATCTTATTTATCTCCTGCACAGTAATATAAAAACTATTTCTCAAATCACTTGCAGAAACAATGTCGCCTTTATTGAATAGTCCTTTTAAAAATAGGTTTTCAGCTCTGTTTTTCCCATCGTAAGGCTTCCCTTTATGAATTCTAAAATCATTTTTTCTACTTAAAAATCCTTTTTTATCTATTTCCTCGATAGTCAGATATCCTTTATTCCCAAGGTAAATCAGAAGAGATATTATATCCTGTGAGTTGACTTCACCCTTATAGAAAAAAGCTGTATCCAGGCTGTTGTAGTCATTAGGTGGATAGAATTCGACTGTCTCAACAATTTCATCCTGTCTGCCTCTGGTAAGCCATATAATAAAAGACACTACAAATGAGATTAGCATTGTAAACCCCGACATGAAAGGGTGCCATTTTGAGATGTCAGTCCTCGGGGTAAAATATCCTTCAGGCAGTTCAAGCCTTATGGTGAAAGCTTCTCCCGCCCTTAACATTTCTGTGTATTTTCCTTTAATACTGTTTCCTTCTACAACGTAATCTACCAGGTCGTAACCCCATACGGAACCGGTTCGTCCAGAAGAAAAACCTATCTTCTCTTCGTCAAATTTCTTGGGCATATTTATCTCGAAGGAAATGTTATCTATACTGGTGTCCCATCCGTCTCCAATAAGATTGAAATACAGTTCGTCATATTCTTTTGTTTTATCATCGCCTAGAATATAGGTATACGATATTTCATAGTATTTCTCGCCAATGAGTGTTTTGTCAGGATTGCCTATTCTTATCACTTTGTTTGTGCCACTGTTTGACACTTTCACTTTATCAGTGACAGAAATATCCTTAATCTTTGCCCTGTTTTTGTATCTTGTTCCATCCAGTCTCACAACTTCATTTACTCTGGGAATCTCCCTGATAATTCCATGTTTCTGCACATAAAAATTAGCCCCAATACTCTCAGTAATATTGAAGGAATTGTCCTCATTTACTTCCATTTTTATGTGATAGCTGTCTATGGTGTATTCCTGAGCATATGAAATACCAGTGGTAAAAATCAATAAGAAAAGTACCAGAAACAGAATTCTTTTTTTCATTTTGTACACCTACTCAAATGAAACATTTACTACTTCTCTTTCTCCTTCACTTATTTCATAAAGCGGTCTTGTGCTAAAATTAAACATGCCTGCGACAATATTTCCCGGGAACAACGACACCGCTGTATTATATTTCTTTACAGCCCCATTGTAATACTTTCTTGACTGAGAAATATCTTCTTCAATTCTTGTAAGGGACCTGCTTAATTCAATAAAATTCTCGTTTGATTTCAAATCTGGATAAGCTTCTGACAGTGCATAAATACTTGGGATAGCTGCACTAAGCTTGCTTTCAAGTCCTATTTTTTCGTTCATATTCATTTTAGAATATGCTTCTGAACGAAGTTTTATTGCTTCAGTAAATACTTCCAACTCGTGTTTAGTGTAGCCTTTTACGACATTGACCATATTAGGTACCAGGTCCCATCTTTTTTTCAGGTAAATATCCATTGTTGCAAACGCCTCGTCAACAAGAATGCTTAGTCTTTTAAATCTATTCCATGAAGTCACAAGATAGATACCAATCAGGACAATAATTATCAAGGATATAGCTAGCTTCATTACCGCACCTCCTGTTCAATAATATAAACACTGATATACCTTTATTTGATACCCATAATTTGCCACGGTAATTCATTATGGTATCCTTTCCGTTCTCTCTACTCTATTCTGTTATTTATTATGCTATAATCTAAATAAATAAAACTTCCATTTATAGTAGAAAAGTTTAGATTAAGGAGTTGAGTCTATGTTAAAGAGAATTGCAATATTTGCTATAACTTTGATTATGATATTGAGCATTACAACTACATTTGCTATCGTGCCAGATAATATGGGAGTAGTCAGCTCAAATATTGTCACACAAGGAATTAATAATATGGCAGAAGATCAGGCAAATATGCTAAAAGGTCTGGGCTTGTTCTTGGGTACAGATAAAGGATTTGAACTGGACAGGCATCTCAACCGGGCCGAAGCAGCAGCCTTAATTGTCCGATTTATGGGCGAAGAGAAAAATGCTATGGCTCAATCAAATAAGCATCCTTTTGTTGACGTTCCAATATGGGCGGACCCCTATGTTGGATGGCTTTACAAAAACAAAATCACCAATGGGATTGATGCTACACATTACGGAAGCTTGAATAATGTTACTTACTGGCAGTTTGCAACTTTATTAAGCCGTGTTTCAGCAGGCTTTGACGACTTCATATCAACTGGTGTTGGCAAAGAAGATGAGCTAGATTCAATTGATCAAACTGGCCAGGAATCTTTGGCTACAAACTTTTCCAGAGCAGATGCGGTCAGCATACTCACTCGTTTTATGCGCCTCCCTTATTTTAAAGATCAAAGTAGATCTATAACTATAGCTCAATACCTTCTAGAAAAAGAGGTCTTTACAACTGAGCAGTTTGTAGATTTTGGCACAAAAATATATCCCGTATATTACAGTGGAACGGAAAACGGAGAAATAACAGCACAAATGGAGAGTGTAGTATTCAGCACCAGCGATCTATCTGGAATCAGTGGCAATACTACTTATCCTACTGTCGAAACAGAATATTTCTACGCCTGGGTAAACAAAGATGATTCCAGCATTCTGTATAAGCTCGATGCACTATCCCTAGAAGAAACCATAATAACTGAATGGAATTATGAGGCTTTAGCTCAACCTAAGAGAATATATTATTTCACTACGTTGAGCGGAAGTGATTTTCTAGGAGTTTGGCACGAAGATGGAGTTAGCTTAATTGCAACTGATGGAGTCAATACTGATATAATCGCCTCAGGTAAAGATTTCAAAATAGATAATCTACAAGAATGGGAGTCATACTTGTGGGATAATGGAAAGCTTCTCATTGTTATCGACAACACGGTATATTTGTTCACAGAACAAGATATGATAACTCATCAACTACCAGAGAACACTACCTTTATTGGATTTGAAAACGGACTGGCTATTTTATACAGCAAAGATAATGAAAACGGAATCATACAAGGTGTACAAGTATCCGATTGGACGACAACTGACACTTACAACATCCCGCTGGAAAATGCACCGTATGAAGGGTACCCTATGGTTAGACAGCACCACGGTGGAATATACGACAGTCGTGGATCTGGTATTTACGGTGAAGGTGGTCTATATGTAGTGGAAGAAGGTCGATTAGTACAAATTACTTCTCGACCGGTGTTGGATTTATCTTTTGTTAGAATTGGCGCATCAGGTGCATATGTAATTCTTAGTCACGAGCCAGGAACGGCTCCTTTTGGCAGTTCCATATACCAGTACAATCCCCCTTATATGACAGGAGAAGACAACTATGTTGAAGTTGAACGATTGGGAAATGATCCAGAGCATGGAATAATGATTTCTGGTATTTCAGGGAGGGACTCCATGGTGTTCTTCTACTCAAGCATAGGAGTAGGAATGGATAACTATGATGAGTTCACCTATTATCCAGTTTTTAATGCTGAAGAAGACCATATAGGTATTGTCGTAATGAACTTTACAGCAGGAAGACCTGAAATATCATTTTACGAACATGATGCACAGTGGTACGTTCAGGAAGAACAGAAACGGCTTAATGAACTAGGTTACAGGCCATAAAACGGCCCACGGGGACTGTCCCCGTGGGCCCATTATACATTCAATTTAAGAATTCTTTGAATTATAATTTTTGTTAATATAAATTAGTCCAACAATAAGAACTATGATTGCTATTGGATAGTTAATCCACTTATTTATTCTTGAAAACAACATACCTGATGCAACCCAAATTATAATTGAAAGAATAACTAGAAGTATTATAGAGCCTAATTTCCAATTCTTCAATTTAATTACTCCTCCCCTGATTCAAAGTTTTGATTTATATTTAAGTGCCTTTGATCTCTCATGCATTGCTTACCACAATTATACCTAAATCTGCATTGTCTTGGTGGTTTTGTTCATCTCGATATAGAATTATCCTTCTTTGATTTCCTTGTCCGAATAATCGACCAAAATTTTCCTACATTCTTTACAAATCCAAGATGTAAAAACAAAATCTTTAATTGAATTATTTTCGAGTAGAATTTCTCCTTGTTTTGGATGTAAAGAAACTCTATGTTGTTTTTTTACCCATGCTACTCTCTTCATCCCTTGCAAGTATCCTTGTTCCATCTCATTATTACAAACGGGACATCTCATATTCACACCCCACTTAAATCTGAAAGCTATTTATTTTAGCTGATTAAATACGGTAATTAATCTCTCATTATTCATCCTATCTTTTATGGCTATTCTTACATAATTTCCCTTCAATCCTGGGAAAGTAGAACATTTTCTTATTAATATCCCTTTTTCTAGTAAAAATTTAAAGACTTCTTCTTCAGTCCAGCTATTTAACCTAATTAACATGAAGTTACTATCAGTTTTATAGGGCTCTAAGCCATCTATCTTCTCTAGATTTTTATAAATGTACTCTCTTTCTCTCTCAATATATGTCCTGGATTTATCTACATAAGTTTTGTCTTGGAAGATAAATTGACCTGCAAGATCAGCCAGGCTATTTATGGACCAGGGTAGCTCTATCTTACCTAGTTTTTCTACGTTGGATTTTTCTGTGCAGGCATATCCCAGCCTGATGCCTGGCAAAGAGAAAAATTTAGTTGCTGCTCTAATTATAACCAGTCTCTTATAGCCTTCATCCCTGAAAATTTCAATAGAATCATAGTCTATTGGGGCAAATTCATAAAAGGCTTCATCCAATAGTAAAAAGCCCTTTTTCTCAACCACTATACTGTAAATTGCCCTGAGCTTTTCTTCTTCAATTCTTAGCCCTGTAGGATTATTAGGGTTTCCCAGAACTAAAAGGTCTCCTTCCCTTAGATTTTCTTTTAGATCTGATAACTCAATTTTGAAGTCATTATTATAGGACATGAAGTCCCATTCTTTCTTATGTGCCCTTGCCCTAAGCTCGTATTCTATAAAAGCTGGTCTATATGTAACTATTCTTTCAGCCTGCATTATAAATTTGTCTATTATCTCTATTGCCCCATTACCTAAAACAACTTGGTCAGGATTACAGTTTAAATATTGGGCTACTGCCTTCTTTAGCTTCCTATATTTAATATCTGGGTAGGAGTTAAGGCTTTGAAACCCTTCTATTAATTTTTCATAGAGCCCTTGGGGCGGCCCTAAAGGATTTATATTACTACTATAGTCAATTAATTCTCTGCCTTCCATATTCTGATAGGAAAGTACATCTCCTCCATGAATCATTTATAAGCCCCCTCTGTAATTTTTTGAGCAATAAAGTAACAACAATCATTAATCTGATCTCGATAAGTATGAGTCTCTATCCTAAATATATCTCTCAACATTCTTTCTTCTAAAACTCTTACATCTCAACTTATAAATCGAATATTATGGTTACTACAACAAATATAAACATTAATAAAAATTCTGATTTGTACATTAAATCAACAGCTTGACTAATATGTTTGGACTTAGCCTTTGAAAGATTGTCTCCAATAGTTGGTTTGTCAACTATTAAGCCATTATAGATATTGGATCCACCTAATTCCAATCCTAGATGACCAGCAACTGCTGCTTCTGGATGACCTGCATTGGGACTTTTGTGATTAAGCCTGTCTCTTTTAAAAACCCTCCAAGCCTCTTTAGGATTATATTTGAATAATCCTGCTATGCAGAGTAAGACCCCTGTTAATCTGGCAGCAAACCAATTAAAAACATCATCAATCTTAGCAGGGAAATATCCTATTTCCCTATAGTCCTCATTCATATAGCCAAGCATAGAATCCATTGTATTAACAAACTTGTAGGCCAGGCCCCCTGGAGCACCTAGAAAAAATATAAAAAGAAGGGGCGCTATAATGCCATCACATGTGTTTTCAGCAACTGTTTCTACGGTAGCCTTGACAATCTCTTCCTCATTTAGCTTGCTAGTATCTCTTCCTACAATATAAGATAGCCTAAGCCTAGCCTGTTCAATCCCTTCATCCAATGCTGCCTTTACCATATGAGCTTCGTAGGATAAGGATTTAGCTGCTAAACAAGTATATATTAAATAAATATTTGTTACATGATAAATCCAATAATAAGGTCTTATGGCTTTTAAAAGTAAATAACTTAGTCCAAATCCTAAAACAATATTTGTTAGAACTATCAATCCACCAGCTAACCTCAAGTCCTGAGGGGATTTAAATAGCTTTCTTGCTTGCTTCTCCTGCCAATTAATTATCCTACCCATAGCTTTAACAGGGTGTGGAAAGCTATAAGGATCTCCCAAAAACAAATCTAATAAAAAAGCCAGGATAATATCAATCATTCCTATAGACCCATAATTTCATAAATTTTTTCTATATCCAAATTTTCTCTTAAGCTCTTAGACAGCTTAACAAACTCTTTTTCCAATTCCTCTTTATCAAACTTAGCTTGGATTTCAGGAAAATTAAAGTCTTCAAAAGGGACAACTCCCACAACTGGAATATTCAAAAGATCTTCAATCATTTTTAAACCCTTTTCTAAGAGACTTTTGTCCCCCCTAAATTTATTTATAATCAGGCCTTTTATCCTTGATCTTTCTTCCTCTTCCAATAGCATTACAGTCCCATAAAGAGAGGCAAAAACTCCACCCCTATCGATATCTGCTACTAAAAGAACAGGTGCATCTGCTATTTCTGCCATCCCCATATTTACAATATCATCTTCCTTTAAATTAATTTCAGCTGGACTTCCTGCCCCTTCAATTACCATTACATCATTCTCTTTTTCTAGGGACTTATAGAGTTCTTCTATCATGGGTTTTAGGCTCTTCCTAAATTGAAAATACTCCTGAGCCTCCATATGATGCTTATCCTCTCCCATTAAAATCACTCGAGAACCTATATTAGAAGTAGGAACTAAAAGTATAGGATTCATGTCAGGATTTGGCTCAAGACCCGCAGCTAAAGCTTGTAAAGCCTGAGCTGGACTCATTAAAGAGCCATCTTGGCATTTGAAATATTTAGAGGTCATGTTTTGGGACTTAAAGGGATAAATCCTATATCCATCCTCTTTGAAAATTCTACAGAGCCCTGTAGCCATTAAACTTTTTCCAGCAGAAGATGTTGTACCTTGAATCATAATTTTTGACATTCAATCATCTCTTTCAATTAAAATTTTACTATATTCTATTCTTTAGCCTTATTAGTATCATTAATTGTTGTCACTCGTACTATTTGTGGTTTTCTTCCAGCTTATTAGCGTTATATTCCCTAATCATCTTATACAATTTCGCTAACTCTTCCAATTTTAAAGCATATTCCCTATCATATTCTGCTTTTTTCTCTTCGCTCTGCTCAATAGAAATCTTACTTAACAAAGAAGATATTTGGTTTTTCAGTATCATAATTCCGTTCTCGATGTTTTTTTCGTTTGAAGTAACTTGTTTTTTACTTCTGTCCTTCATGTATTCTTTGTAATTACCTCTAAAACATTCTATTTTCTTGTCGTCAATTATTAATAATTCATCACATATATTCTCAATAAACCTTATATCATGAGAAACAAATAGAATTGAACCATCATAATTTTTTAGAAGTTCCTCTATTACTTCTAAACTATTTATGTCTAAATAGTTAGTAGGCTCATCTAAAATCAAAAAATTAATATCCTCTAAAATTATTTTAGCGAAGGAAACTTTTACTCTCTCTCCTCCACTGAGAATTTTTAATTTTTCAAAGACCTTTTCACCTTTTATTAATAGTCTGGCTAAAATTAATCTTGCCATTTTATCATTATGAATGCTTTCTTCCATAACATTTTCTAATATTGTCTTATCTTCATCTAAAATATTCAACGTTTGGCTAAAATAACCTATCCTCACATTTTTACTAATATTAATGTTTTCTTTATCTAATATCATATTGATTAAAGTAGTCTTTCCACTGCCATTGGGTCCTATTAGAGCAGTTTTTTTGCCATTGTTAATGTTGAATTCTGCATTACGAAATATTACGTTTTCTCCATAACTCTTATTTAGATTTTCGCCAGATATCAATATTTTGTTGTAAGGCTTGGTTGACTCCAATATCTTAATCTTAATTATGTCTTGATTTACAGGCTTTTCTTTTTCATCTAGATGCTCTATTCTTTTTTCTACAGATTTTGCAGTTCTATCTAGTTTTGCTTTATTTGCTTGCCCTCCCATTTTATGAAGTCGTGCTTCTGAATTCCCCATTCTTTTAGGTGTAGTCTTTACCTTGGCAGATCTGTTTTCTAAATCTCTTTTAATATTAGTAAGTCTATTCTTCTCATTGATGAATTCCTTGTATTCAAAGCTCTTTCTTGTATTTTCCATTTCCTTTAATTCAAGATATTTACTGTAGTTACCATTATAGATTTTACATATGGCATTATCTATTTCCAACATTTTATTGCATACTGAATCCAAGAAATTCCTATCATGAGAAACTACTATAAATGGACCTTTGTAATCATTGAAATTCTTTATAACTAACTCAATTCCATCAATATCTAAATTATTTGTTGGTTCATCTACTAATAGTAGACTATTGCTATTCTCAAACCCTTCTGCTAATTTAAACCTAGTTTTCTCTCCTCCACTCATATTATTATTCCAGTTATCTTCAACTTGAAATATTGACGCATACTTCCCGCTTATTGTTTTCCTATTTGGTTCACCTAATTGTGGAATATATTTAATAACGGTATTTTTGTCATAAAACAACTCACCACTATTGTAATCAATGCTTTTATTAATAATCTCTAGCAAAGTTGTTTTACCTGCACCATTAACACCTACAATTCCAATTTTATCGTTTTCATATACTTTGAAGTCCTCAATATCTAACAGTAATCTAGTCCCGTAATATTTTTTAACCTTTTTCATACTAATTTTAAACATAAAAAATCCCCCTTTGAGAATAGAGAGGATAGTATGGCAATAGATACATAGATAAACTATGGAAATATTAAAAAAGCACTATCTAAACAAACTATCCACTAATAATAAAAATAGGCACAAATATATTAGGTACAGTCGAACAGCTCCTAATATATTTCATTTTCTTTATTTGTTAATGGACTATTTGTTCATTATTTCTATTATTTCTCCCTTCACATATGGCTTTTTCTTAATTTCTTATTAAGATAAGTATAGCATATTTTTACAATACTGCAACACGAAAATCCCTAATTGGCCCGTGGGGACTGACCCCACGGGTTGCTATTCGTGAACTATATAAGCTTTTTTATTGAATTCTATTCTTGGATTACTTCTCTGTAAACTTCTTTTTTTGCTTTTACAATTAAGCTGTCAAATGTCCAAATTAAAGCTGGCAGTATAATAAAGGTAGCCATAATAGCCAGGGATATATTAATTACAGTCATTAGACCAAAGTCTTTTAATATTACAAATTTAGAAGTCATTAAAACACTAAAGCCTCCAACTGTTGTAAGCCCTGATGCTAAGGTTGCCTTACCTATATATTTGATGGTGGTAAATAGAGCTTGTTTTTTCTCTTTGCCTAGATTTCTTTCCTCTAGGTATCTTTCCAATAGCATTATGGTCATTTCAGTTCCCATGCCTAATACCAATGCCCCTAAAGTTGCAGTTATAGGTGTATATTTTAGACCTAGAAGGTTCATTATTCCGCCTGACATACCAACGATTAAGACAACTGGGAATACTGCTACTATCGCCTTGAAGAAGGATCTATAGAGTACTAATAAGGCCACAAATACTAAACCTAATCCTAGTATAGTCATCTTTAATCTTCCATCAGTCAATCCTTTAACCATTTCTACATCTAGTACAGATTTACCAGTGATTGATGCTTTTATTGGTGCATCTATTAGCAAATCACCCATATCTTCAACAAATTTTTGGAGTTCTGCAGTTGCCATATGTTCAACATTCATAAGGACTACAGCCTTATTCTTATCGTCATTAATAAACATCTTTCTTTGATTCTCAGGTATTTCCTCATTTAGAATTTCTACATATTCTGCAAAGGCCAAATCTTCTATAGGAGAAAAGTTCTCTACTAGGTTATCTATAGATTTAATATCAACAATTTTCCCAGAAAACTTATTTTCAACATCTTCGACTATAGATCTCATCCAGTCCAAGTTTATTTCTGTTAATAGGTTTTCACCTTCCATAAAGAGAACCATTTGATTAGTAGAACCTACTATATCTCTAATGTAGTGAATATCATGGAGAGCATCCATATCTTGGGGCATAAAAGTTTCTATATCAGTTTCTACTCCTACCTTTCTGTCGGCTATTAAGCCTATACTTGCTAGGGCTATGGAAACAATTAATATCATTGGTGCTAACTTTACTACAGCATTTACTGTAAATTTAAGAAGTTTATCAATTGAAGTTGCTTTTTCATAGTCCTTTATATTGAAAGCTATTGCCTTTGCTGCAACTGTGTCCCTAGCATCGAGAATTGGCATTAGTAGAAATATACTACCTACGAAACTTACCAGGACGCCTATGGTTAACATTTTCCCAAAATCTTGTATCATTGGTACTGGAGATGCAAAGAGCGATACAAATCCTAGCACTGTAGCTAAGACTGCTAATCCCACTGCTTTACCAATTTGTGTTAGCGTGATTTTAACTGAACATTCTTCTTCATACCTATTTTGGAACTGAATTGAATAGTCTATACCAAGTCCTATTAATATTGGAAAGACAGCCATGGATACCATAGTCATAGAAACACTTAAGTGTCCCATTAGTCCCAAGGTGCCAATGACAGATACAAAGATTATCCCAAGACTTAAGGCTCTCCACCTAACCCTGAACACTAGATTTAATATTATTAACATTAGAACTACTGCTGAAATTACCATTATGAGCATATTAGATTTCATCTCTGCTCTAAGGGATGAATCAAGTACTGGCTTTCCAGAAATAATATAGGAAACGTCGAAGTTCTCTTCTTCCATTGCATAGGCAACATCTTTATAAATTGAATCTATAGAGTTATCATCTAAGTTTCCCTCTAATTTTATCATTAGCATTAGATGATTGTTATCTATTATGGTGTCAGAGAAAATATCACGGAGTACTCCGTCTTCATATAATATATTATCCAATTCTTTTTGATTATGTGGAAAGAAAGGTACAAACATTCCTGATTTCTCATGAAAAGTATTCATTCCATCACTTATTTTAGTTAAATTCTCCCCCATGGTTATAAATCCATCGGACATTTGCTTTAATTCATCAGGCGATATTCCTCCTGATAGATTGTCTTTCATACTATTGATTTCATCTTCCATGTTATCTTTGAAACTAGAAAACATTTCATTAGAATCAGGCAACAAACTTCCACCACTTGCCATCTCTGATAGACCATTACTTAAATTGGTCAAGTTTTCGCCCATGGATACAAATCCACCAGCCATGAGTTTTAGTTCTTCTGAAGATATGCCTTCACCATCCAGGCTCTTCTTCATTTCTTCTAATTCTGCTTTAAGGTTCTCTCCAATATTGTTAAGTGCCTGGCTTGTGTTTTCATTCCCTTGGGAAAGTTTAGCCGTATTTTCTGACATGGTCGATAAGCCCATAGAGGTCTGCCCTGTTTTTTCAGAAAAGACACCTAATTTTTGTGCTAGTTCTGGATTTCCTTTCATTTCTTTAGCTAATTGTTCTAATTGAAGTGACATTTCTTCTAAACCTTGGGAGAGATTATTTAGACCTCCGCCAAGTTCAGTAGCTCCAGCTGCCAGATTATCCTGGCCTTCTGCAAGTTGGTCAAAGACAGCTGAGATATTTGATAATTCACTAAGTTTTTCCGCCATATTCTTTGGATTGGGTATATCCTTGCTGCCCAATTCATTGCCTATATTAATCAGCTTTTCTCCCATTTGTCCCAGACCATTTCCCATAGACAAAAGTTTGTTTTTTAACTCTTCTTCTTGTTTGCCACCCATTGATACCATAAGCTTAGTTGGATCCATGGACTCCATTAAATCATCTAGTTTTCTTTCAATTGCTTCAGGATCTGGCAGATCCTTAGATGACAGTTCAATACCTATCTCCATAAGTTTATCTCCCAGTTCTCCAAGGCCACTAGATATATCAGGTACTTGTTTCTTTATTTCTTTCCCTTGCTTATCGGTAATTTGATGTACTATGGTAGCTGGGCTCATAAAGGTAAATATTCCTTCATTGTATTTAAGCCTCTCTTCTACCCTCCACATTTTTTCAAGGTTTCCTAATTTTAGTAAATCCTCTTGTTCCCCTTCGAGTATGACCATAATGGCATCCCCGCCAAATTCCTGCTCCATGGCAAAATTAGATATGTAAGCATTATTGTTTGCTTTAACTAAAGTTTCACTTCCTGTTGCCATATGAACTTTAATAGCTCCTGTTATTAAAAGGGCAAATACAAAAATTGCCACAAATAAAGTCTTAAAAGGTGTTTTTTCAATTCTACTTCCTATTATTGAAAATAACTTACTCATGTCAATCAATCCTTCTTTCTTTAGCTATTTATTTTATCGTTGAGCTTTTATAAAACTGTAAATAAAACTATCTATATAGTCATTAATAATATCTTCATTAGTTTCAGGTAAATATAAAAAAGATAACATACTTCCCATTAATAACCTGATTGAAAAATTTTCATCTTCCAATTTTATACCTGCTTCATTAATAGAATCCTTTATCATAAGTATAATCTGGTTAATATAGTTGAAGTCTGCCACCTCTTTATTGATTTGGCTTTCCATCAATATCAATTTTATTACTTCATGGTGACTAGTTATAAATTTGATCCTATTTTCCAATATAAACTTCAATTTTTCTGCTGGTTCTAAATCCTTAGATGCCACAATGGATTCTTCTAATCCAGTCACTAATATAGGCTCGATAGCCTCCATAAATATTTGTTTCTTTGAATCAAAATATCTAAATAAAGTTACTTCAGATATACCTGCCTCCTTAGAAATATCTAAAGTGGTTGCCCCATTATATCCCTTATCTACAAATATATTTAATGCAGATTCAAGAATTTGTTCCCTTCTTTCCTCTTTGTTCATTCGTTTTACAATATTATCTTTCATCTCAGTCCTCCTTATGTTAGTGCTTACTGACATATAATAGCATAAAGATTTATTTTGTCAAGTTGAGAATAACCCGCGAGAACAAAGACCCACGGGGTCAGTCCCCACGGGTTAGTTTTAGTGCTATAAAACGACAGTGTAACCATTGATTTATCAACATAATTAAAATATATCGTTTGAAATAAAACATTGTATTTGAATGTGATTTAATGTAATATTGATTTTAAGAATATATTCAAAGGAGTAGATGTGATGAAAATAAAAAATCAACTTTCGATACTTATTGTCCTTGCAGTAGCAATATCATCTCTTATCGGTATAATCGGCATACTGAATTTAAGTGAAGTAAACGCCAATACAATATTGTTTACCGATACGTATATCCCAAGTATAGAAAAGATTCTCAATGCAGACAGAGATCTTTATCAGGCAGAGCTTGCCAGAAGAGAGCTTATTAAATTTGAACCAGGATCAAGCGAGTGGAATGCAAATTATGATGACATAAAAGTAAATATTGACCAAGTTATAGAGCGTGTTACTGGTTATGAGAGTAAAGCAACAACTGCAGAACAAACTGTTTCATTAGACAAGCATAAAGCAGCATTAAGCATATGGATTGAAAAAGTAGACGAGTACTCTTCACTTTTAGAGCAGAACAGCTTCTCATCTTTAAGTAGAGCAGATTATATGGAAACTGAACTGACTGATTTATTTAATGAAGTCAGAGATCCTCTTGATGACTTAACAGAAATAGAAATGGATTTGGCAGATTCAACAAAAGCTGACACAGCAAGTCAGTATTCTCTTGCAAGAACTTTGTCTCTTATCTTCATAGTGGCAGGTGCAGTTATCTTATTCTTTATAGGTTTCAAAATACTCAATGGAATCAACAAACCTATTAGAGAAGCAAATCTTTATGTGGCAAAAATTGCAGAAGGTGATTTCTCTGAGGCCCCATCATCTACCAGCGAAAATGAAGTTGGTGAATTCTTAAATAAATTGGGAAACAGCATTGATAAGATAAAGCTGATGATTATGGAAATCTCTGAAGCATCTGAAACTGTTGCAGCATCTTCTGAAGAATTGAGTGCCAGCTCACAACAAACCAGCCAAGCTACAGAACAAGTGGCAGAAAACGTTCAAAAACTTACTACTGGAGCAGAACTTCAGTCACATGAATTAGGTGAAATTAACAATATTGCGGATAAAATGGCTTACGATATGGAAAGAGTTATTGCTAGTATTGAATCAGTAGAAGGCCTTGCAGATAATACAAATTCCGCTACAGATGATGGAGTTAAACTGGTTAAGGATGCAATGTTTGAAATGTCCAGTATAAAAGAGAAAACAGATAATACTGGAGTTGCAATAAAAGAATTAGGAAATAAATCCAAAGAAATTGCGGGTATCATTGATATGATCACAAGCATTTCTAGTCAGACAAATCTTCTTGCTCTAAATGCAGCAATAGAAGCAGCTCGAGCTGGAGAAGCTGGCAGAGGTTTTGCCGTTGTCGCTGACGAAGTGAGAAAACTCGCTGAACAAACATCTAAAGCAGCAGAAAAAATCTCTGATCTCATAGAGGAAATTAGCGACAGAGTTCAAAGTGCTGTAGATACAATGCAGGAAAATACTTCTCAAGTTATTTCAGGAACAGAGGCCATCGATAAAGTAGACAAAATTTTTATAAATATAACTAATGAAATCGAACAGCTGGTCCACGATATTAAAAATGTTCATGGGATTACTGTAGACACTGGGGTTTCCAGTAAAAATATAATCGAAGCTGTTAGAACAGTTTCTGAAATCATGCAAAAATCAGTTGTCGATATGCAGGAAATGGCAGCATTTACCGAAGAGCAAAATGCATCCATGGAGGAAATCTCTGGTTCAGCACAGGATCTTGCAAGACTAGCGGAGAAAATGGAAGAGAGTTTAAGTGGATTTAAGCTAGCATAAAAAATGGCCCTCGGGGACAGTCCCCGAGGGCCATTTTATCTATTCTCTGTATTCTTTTTCAATACATAGGTAGTGATGCCACAAATAATTAAATATATTATTGCTATAGTAAAGTCTATTCCAGATACTCTAGGTCGTGGAAAAAGATAGAAAAAACGATCCGATATCAAGAATATTGGAAAAGGCAATATAAACCATAAATTTAAGGCGTAGAATCTTTTACGCACCTGTTTATTCTCATTTCCAATTAAGTAACGGCTGCTCATAGCCTCAAAAACAACCACACTAATCATTTGTATAATAAAGCCAACACTGACTAATGGTATATATTGCCATGTGAGGTGAGCAATAATTGACATAAATAGACCAATTATAATTATTCCAGTAGTAATAGTATATAGAGCTTTTAAGCTATATTGTCTATTTATAAGCTTACTATCTGTATCCACTGCGGAAATTTTGACATCACTGTTGATATCATCGAGTAATAGATAATCGGTGGAAACTTGAAATATTCTGCTTAATAAAATAACTTTATCCGTATCTGGAGTGGATTCTCCCAGTTCCCACTTTGAGATGGCCTGTCTTGAAACTGAAAGTTTTCCTGCCAGTTGCTCTTGGGATAAATTGTTCGTTTTTCTAAGATGTTGTATTTTCTCCCCTATAGACATATGAACCCCCTTAAAACTTGATACTTCTATTATAAAAATATCTTCAGTTGCATTCTACCAAATTGGACTTGAACGTTCGCAACTGATAGTTGCAAGCATTAGATATTTCATTCTAGGCTGGTAATAATCCCATGTTTTATCGCCCTGTCATACATCTCACTGAAACCTTCTTAGCACCCTGCCCAAATTCTAACTTTACGTCTAAGGTAACTAAAAAACTATCGTAGACTATCTTACCTTTCATCACTATTATGACACGAGTCCTAGTGACAAAGCAATGTCGAGATTGCTTAAAATGACCCCGGGGACTGTCCCCGTGGGCCAAAATCTTTCAATATATCTATTAAATAAATATCCTTTGGGTATAGAATAATACACACAAAATAAATATTAAGGATGGTGATATAATGCAATTATCAGCAAGGAACCAGTTAAAGGGTACAATAAAATCATTAAAAAAAGGACCAGTATCAACTGAAGTAGTTATTGATATAGGTGGTGTAGAAGTAGTATCAAGCATCACTACAGGTTCAGTTGAATCTCTGGATTTAAAAGTTGGAGATGAAGCATTTGCAGTAATCAAAGCCAGCTCCGTTATGGTAGCTAAGTAATCTTCAAATATGTTAAAGCCCCCTATTTCTAATTAAATAAGGGGCTTTTCATGTCCATTAAATCTTAAATTATCATCTCAATAATTATTTATACTAAAAATCTTCAGAGCCAAACCTGCCTTCTCTATAATCTCTGGCTGCCTCTGCCAACTCTTCTCTTGTAGACATTACAAAGGGACCACCTGCTACTATTGGCTCATTTAGTGGCTGACCACTTAGAACTATCAGTTTGTTTTCTTCTGTTTTCCCTTCTAATTCTATTATTCCTTCTTGATTCTTAAAGAGTAAAAATTCTTCTTCGTTGAAATCTTGTCCATTAATCCTAAATGCACCATCTAGGATGAGAAGGCCTGTATTAAAATCTGATGGCTCCTCTAAATAGAGTTTTGCACCTTCTTTTATGTTGACTATATAGATATTAATAGGTGAAAAAGTTGATGCCGGACCAGTGACTTCTCTAAAGTTTCCTGCAACAACCGTAACCTGTCCCAGATTATCATCAAGATAATGAAGCCCCATATTTCTATAGGCTAAGTCCTGATAATCAGGATCTGCAAATTTATCTTTCCTTGGTAAATTGACCCAAAGTTGAATCATTTGGAAAATCCCGCCCTGCTTAGAATATTCCTTTTCATGGTATTCCTTGTGTAGAATTCCAGCACCTGCAGTCATCCACTGAACATCTCCAGGATAAATAATTCCATGGTTACCCATATTGTCATGGTGCTCAACCGCTCCTTTAAATGCAAAAGTTACAGTTTCAAAACCTCTATGTGGATGAGCTCCAATTCCTCTAGGAGTTTTGCTTGGAGAGAATTCAAATGGTGCATTATAATCCATTAGTATAAAGGGGCTGAATCTTTCCAAAAGGTTTAATCCCCTTGGAAAGTACTGTTTGACTCTAAAACCATTACCCACCCAATGGGGAGAATGACCTTTACTATTTAACTCTATTGGTCTTAATTTAGTCATTTCTTGCTCCTTTCCTTTTTTAATATAATACCCTTATCTAATACTTTTCTAATGCTTTTGGTCTTAAAATTATTTTCTATTATACACTCACTGGACCCACGGGGACAGTCCCCGTGGGTCGCAAATGAATTTCCTTGCAAGAGAGTTTATTTTATATATCTTTACTCTTAAAAATTCTATAGGAAACAGAAGCAGAAGTAATTACTATAATTGAAAGTAAAATAGGTGAAATCTTTAATAAAAGCATAAGTTGGTCTTTACTGGGGAGTTTAAAACCTATCTTGTATAGGGCAAGAACTATCATAGTAGGCAAGGCAAAGATACCTATGGAGATAATTCTTGCCCTTTCTACTCCATATTTATAGATAAAGGGAAGGACTATAGCTATGAATACCAGGGATATAGAAAAAATAATATAGGCTATCAATAATAATTCATTACCAGTCATATCAGTTCTAGGCAGTATGACTATATAGGTTATAAAAAAGGATACTAGTATAGATAGTAGGGATAGGCAAACTGACAATATATACTTGCTCATTACTATGCTTTTTCTTGAAATAGGCATGGCTAGAGCATATCTATCCCACTTGCTCATATCATCAAAGCCCATAGCTGTTATGGGCATCATGGCAAAAATAAGTGTTACCATGGCCAGCATATAGCTAGGATTATTGGTTCCATAGGCATAAATAGCAAAGAATCCTATGACTAATAAGGTAGTTTTAAATTGTTTTCTTAGGTTTAGAATATCTTTAAGGATTAATCCCTTCACTATCTTTCCCCCCTAATATAAAATAGCATTATATCTTCTAAGTTTACTGAATCAAGGGCTAGACCCTTGTATTTTATTTGGGCATTCTCCTTGTTAGAAATTAATATTTCATAGCCAAATTGATTTTTTCTATAGCCTATCATATGGTCCTTATCTATTTTATTAAAATCTTCCTTGCCACATTTTATTATTCCATAATCATTAATTAGTTCATCCTTATTCTCAGTAAGTACAAGCTCGCCTCCGTGTATAAAGCTAATATAATCAGCTATCTTATCTAAATCACTAGTTATATGAGTAGAAAAGAGGATGGATTTTTCTTCGTCCTGTATAAAATCTAAAAATATATCTAAAATTTCATTTCTAACTATAGGATCAAGACCACTAGTGGGTTCATCTAAAATTAAAAGGTCAGGCTGATGGGATAGGGCTATTGCTATGGATAGTTTCATCTTCATACCCTTGGATAAATCCCTTATGGTTTTATTTTTCGGTAGATTAAATTGTTTTAGATAGGAAAAAAAGATATTATTATCCCAATTCTTATATATATTTCCCATAACCTTTGAAATGTCATTCGGATTTAAGTCAATATAGAAATTACTTTCATCTAAAACTACCCCTATTCTTTCCTTAACTTCCATTTCATTTTCAACGTTATCAAGGCCAAAGATCTCTATCCTTCCTGCATCTCTTTTTATTAGATTGAGTATCAACTTAATAGTAGTTGTTTTCCCCGCACCATTCTCCCCAACTAGACCCATAATAGCTCCTTGGGGAATAGTGAAGTTTATATTCTTTAAGGTAAAATCATCATAGCTTTTAGAAAGATTTTCAATCTTTAAAATATCATCCATTCTTATGCCTCCTCATATAGGGTTTTTAAAACTTCCATTAATTCATCTAATTTAATTCCACTGCTCCTGGCTGTATCTACTGCCTTCATAAGATACTCTTCTGCCCTACGGAATTGTTCTTCTCTGATAAATTCAAGGTTTTTACTGGCTACAAAGCTTCCCCTTCCAGTAACAGTTTCAATAAAACCATCAGCCTCTAGTTCATCATATGCCCGTTTAGTGGTTATTACACTTATCCTAAGTTCCTTGGCCAGTACTCTCATTGATGGGAGGGTGTCCCCTTCCTCAAGGGCACCAGACATTATCATATCCTTAATCTGGGATGCAATTTGATCATAAATAGGTTTTTTACTAGAATTACTTATAATTATATCCATATAATCACCTTTCAGCTCCAATAATGTATATATACTATATGTACACTATATTAGGTTTTCTTATCTATGTCAAGATGCTTTACATGAGTATTTAATAGAATTTTTCAAGCTTATAGTAATTTTAAATCCAAGAAAGATGAAAATTTTGACCCACGGGGACTGTCCCCGTGGGTCAAAATTTTTGAACTAACTGATGCTATTCCTTTACTTCTTTGCTATACTAAAAGCATGAGAGGAAGTGATGAGATGAAGCTAAATTTTATTAAAACCAGCCCTGCAGGAAACACTACGGTATTCGTACTGGATCAGGTTCCCAGGGGGTTACACAGCAGAGTAGCTAAAGCCCTAATGGGACCGGGAAGCCTTAACGCTGAGCAGGTTGGCTTTATCGAAAAGTCCCTTGGAAATGAGGACGGAGTACGACTTCAGATGATGGGTGGAGAGTTTTGCGGCAATGCCAGTCGTGCTTTAGCGGCATATATGGTGTATGCTGAATACCCACAAGTTGAGACTTCAGAAGATGGATATATCGTTCCAATTCAGGTGTCAGGATTTGATATGGGCCTGATTTGTAAGGTAAAAAGAACAGACAGCCCAAATGCTTTTAGGGCTTCCATCGAAATGCCGCTGCCTACAAGTATTATTGCAGAAGAATTCATTATAAGTGGTGAATCAAGAGCAGCAATTAGAGTTGATTTCCCTGGAATTACCCACTTTGTGGTTGATGAAGAAAGCCTGAGAAGTCGAAGTGAGTTCTTACAACTGGTTCGAGAGAAAATGGAACAGGAAAACTTTGAAGCTTTTGGCGTAATGTATCACAACTTTGAAGATTCATCTGCAGATCCTGTAGTCTATGTCAAAGAGACTGATTCTCTGGTCTGGGAAAGAAGTTGTGCATCAGGAACTGCAGCACTGGGCGCTGCTATTTCATATCTTAAGGGTACAGACACCGACATGGAGATTAAACAGCCTGGCGGTAGCTTGGCTATCAAGGTCAAATGGCAAGATAATCAGCCTAAATCAATATTGCTTGATGGTACTGTAGATATAGTCGTAGAAGGTCTGGTTAATATATAGGCATGGACATAAATATTATATATGAAGACAATAATATCCTGGTGGCCGAAAAGCCACCAGGTATCGCATCTCAAAGCGATAAAACAGGTGACGATGACCTTATGGCCATTCTCGATAGGAATGGTCTACACCTCATACACAGACTGGACAGACCCGTTGGTGGAGTCATTGTATATGGAAAAAACAAGAACGCTGCCTCAAAGTTATCTCGACAGGTCTCAGAAAATACAATAATCAAGGAATATCTTGCGGTTGTCTGTGGAAACGCTGAAAAAAATGAAGTAGTTCTGACAGACCATCTTAAAAAACTCCGAACAATAAACATGAGTAAGGTAGTTGAAGCTGAAACCCCTGGAGCTAAAAAAGCTGAATTGAGCTACTCGGTGATTTCACGGGTTGATTCTGACGAGTTTGAGAAGCTATCTTTACTAAAAGTCAGGCTAAAAACTGGCAGACATCACCAAATAAGGGTTCAGCTTGCCAATGCTGGGCTTCCAATCTGGGGAGACAATAAATATAACAGGGTATTTATGAAAAAGAAGGGCTGGACACAGATTGCACTTTGGTCTTACAGCCTAACAATAAGGCATCCTGCTGACAACAGAATTATGGAATTAAAATCTCTACCTGACGATACAGAACCGTGGAATCAATTTTCAAACTCAATTAAGGAGCTGATTTAAATGCCACATCTAATTGGAGAAAACATAATGCTCAGAGAATACCGCATGGATGATATAGATGATATTCAAAATTGGGTAAATGATGGCGAAGTAACAAAGTTTTTGAGCGGCTTATTCCTCTACCCACATACAAGAACTGACACAGAAAACTTCCTAAAAGCGATGCTTAATAAAACCAGTGATATTAGAGGATTTGTAATTGCTCATAAAGATGGAAGCTACATAGGTCAGGTCGATTTAATGAAAATTGACTGGGTCAGCAGGAAGGCAACTCTCGGGATTGTTATAGGTAAAAAGGAATTGCATGGAAAAGGCATTGGAACAGAGGCTATAAGTCTGTTATTGAAGTTTGCATTCGATCAAATGAACCTGAATAAAGTTGAACTCACCGTTAATGAACACAATATGGCAGGAAGAGAATGCTATAAAAAGTGTGGATTCGTTGAAGAGGGCAGGCTTAGAGAAGATTTCTATTCTTATGGTGAATACTCAGATATGCTCGTGATGAGCTGTCTTAAAAAAGATTTCTACAAACTATAAAAGGGCGAAATATTCGCCCTTTCTTTGTGCTTGTTACCTTATTCTATTATCAAATCCTCAAGCTTTCTCTTTGGAACGTGATGAACACCGTTCTCATCTCTCCAGTACTTCACATCGCCATCTGCTCCTATATCATCCAGCACTACTACCTCTTTAGGTTTACCCAGAGCTATGACCATTAAAATTTCATACTGGTCAGATATTCTAAGCTTTTCTCTTAGATTATTTTTGTTAAAACTGCCAAACATACATGCGCCATAACCTTTTTCTACAGCTCCCAGCAAAATACTCTGACATGCCAAACCGTGATTCCAGTATATGTTTGTACTGATTGTGTTATCAGATAGCATTATTATATATGCGGATGGCTTTTCGCCTTCTTCTGGTCCATCCCAATCCTTAAGATAGGCTGCCCATTTAAGTTCCTTAAATATTTCTTCGTTTTTCTCAGGAGTAAACGACAAAACGTATCTAAGCTGTTGCAGATTAGCACCTGTTGATGTAAGTCTCGCTAAGTCAATCCAATCGAGGAGCTCAGCCTCTGAAATTGCCACATCCTGATAGAACCTTCTATATGTTCTGTTTTTCAGTACAAGATCTCTTATCATATGCATCCTCCTTATCTCTTCACATTCTACCCCATTTCATCTCTATGCCTTCTGAATCAAAACGCTTTCTCTTAGCGGTCAGTTCTTCTATTTCAACCGAAAATGCATTGGTATCTTTAATTCCTGTATTTGCTGCAGCTTCAAAATAAGCCATTTTATCAGGAGTAAATTTTTTGCAAATTTTTCTCAGTACTTCAAACTTAGCATCCTCGTCTGTAACTTCATGAACTCTTCCTTTAACAATTGCCGATTCATACTGAGTGGTAAAAACAGTTTTAGTAAGTTCTGATGCTTTCACATCATCTGCAACCATATCATTTAGCTCGTCTTCAGAATAAAGCTCTGGTACTTCCACCTCTCCAACAAATACAATCCTCACAACAGGCTCTTTACTAAATAAATCGTTTTTTGTACCAGCTTTTGCAGAATGAAAATATAGAGTATTTCCATCTCTTACGATAGATAAAGGAATTCCATAAGGTTCCCCGTTTTCATCTACCAACGTAACGACGCCAAACTTAGCTCTGTCTATTACCTGAAGTCCAAATTCTACTCCCATTTCCCTGTCTTTTCTTCTCATGTTTTCACCCCTCGTATGTTATATCACAATTATTCATACTTTGAGTATAGCACAGTTATTATGAGAATGTAAAAAATGAAAAGAGCCGTATAATAACGGCTCCTCACAAAAATTCATTTAGTTTTTAACCTCCACCAAGTGCAGGCATAATCAGTACGATATCGCCATTACGTAGAATAAGATCTTCCTCTTTCAAGAGAGCTGCATTCCATCCTCTGAGGATTATCGTGGTGTGTTGATTTATATTGCCTTCATCATCATAAATCAGCCTGCCAACTCCATATTCTTTATCCAAAGCCTGTAATAGCTCGTACACATTCTTAGATTCTTCTATCTCATACTCAAAACTTTTACTGCCAAGATGGTCTTTAACATAAGACAGCGACCTGACTTCAACTATAATCACTTATTAAATCAACTCCAGCTCTTTTAGTTTCTCTTCTGAAGGTACTCCGTCTTCATCCCATCCTCTTGCTTTATAATACTCATCTAACATGTAGTCTAAGTCTTCCTGACTTATGACTTCTCCCTTTGAAAGACCAAATTTCAGTGGTTCTGTCTTGATTCTTTCAGGCAGAGTATCATCTTTTCGACCAAAGCCTTCTCTAATATTAAACAGCCTAGTGATGTTGTTGAGTCTTTCTCCCATTTTCCACATATCTTCTTCTGTATAAGTCAATCCAGTAGCAGCAGATATTAAATCTCCCATCAGTCTTTGGAAAACGTGAGTTACAGCTATTTCTGCAGGGAATTCACAGTAGGTTACTATATCAAATAAAGCGGCAAAATCCTGGTTGAACTTTGTCAGCTTACCTTTACCCTCAATAGCGAGTCTTTCAACAGCATGTGGTATCGGTATCCCAAATACCTCCTGGAAGGCATAGCCTTTGTTGTGGTCAGCTCCTGTGTAACAGGTTGCAAAGTTTAATCCATGAGCCTTCAACCCTCTGACATCATAAGCAGGGAGCTCAAGACCTTTAACCTCTAATGTATATTTTTCAGAACCCTTCCCTATTTTTTCTGCTGCTCTCTTTGTACCATCAGCAAATATCTCTGCAAAGCCTTCTCTATGAGCAAGCATCCTTATAAAAGCAAGTGACTCTTTTTCCTTACCAAATTTCAATTCCATGCCATCAGTATCTGTAAATATGCCCTTTTCATATAACTCCATTGCAAAAGCAGTGGTTGCTCCTGCTGAAATACTATCTATACCCAGCTCATCACATAGTCTGTCAGCGGCAATGGTAAACTCAGGTGATTTTATGTTTAACAATGTACCAAGTGAAAACAGCGACTCATATTCTGGTCCTTCAGAAGCGATTCCTGCATATTTTCCACTCTTAACAAGTCTGACCTGGCTACAAGCGATTGGGCATTTATAGCAAGGATTCCTAGTTATATTGTATTCAGCTACAGGATTTGGTCCTAAGTGCTCATCCCAATCAATATCTTCATCGTTAAGCCAGTTTTTATAGGGCAACACTCCAAGAGCGTTAGTTACTTCAACAGCACAGGATGAACCTACTTTAGAGAATACAGGATAAGCCATGGGGCTTTCCTTAAAGCACTGCATCATTTCTCTTATGCCAGCACTAAATGCATCTTTATCTGCTATAGGTATATCTTTCTTTCCTCTAATTACAACAGCTTTCAGATTCTTGCTTCCTGCTACTGCACCAATGCCTTTTCTTCCTGCTGCTCTTGCTTCGTTGAAAATCCCCGATATCAAGCTGAGGTTTTCACCGGCTGGTCCAATACAGGATACTCTGATATTCTGGTCATGCAGATCTTCCTTAAGATAAAGCTGAGTGTCCAGAGTGTGGAGTCCCCAGTATTTAGTCGCATCGTGGAAAGTTACTTTGTCATCTCGGATATAAATATATGTAGGTTTTTCAGCTTTCCCCGATATAACGACTGCGTCATATCCTGTCCACTTAAGTTCAGCAGGGAAATACCCACCACTAAGAGAAGCTGTTACTGTACCTGTCAGTGGAGACTTCGTACATATACAAAGCCTGCTGGCACATGGAACATCTGTCCCTGTCAAAGGACCAGTTGTGTAAATAAGCTCATTTTCTTCACCAAGTGGGTCGATTCCAGGTTTGAGGTCATCATATAGTATTTTAGCTCCCAATAGAGAACCACCAATAAAATTTTTGACAATCTCAGGACTCATTTCTTCAACTTCAAATGTCTTTTCAGTCAAGTTGACTCTTAAAATTTTTCCAAACATACCGCCTTTTGGTATCATACTACCCCTCCTTGTTATTTAGTAAGACTGTAGATGACAATAAAAAAAGCCTATACAAATGCATAAAGCATTCATATAAACTCCTTTGCACAATGGCAGGCACTCAGATTTCTCTTCACACCCTATCGTTCTATAGACCATTTAAGGTCAAATAGAATCGGAGAATATGGACTTTTTTAGTGTTATCCTTTATATTAAGTATAGGAGAAAAGTTTATTTTTGTCAATTAATTAACTAAAGTGGTTTAGCGTTGATGTAATTAAAGCATATGTTTTAATTTTACATCAAAAAATCTATGATATAATATTCATATATATCTATGTAATGTGCTTTAAGGAGTGATTAGATGGAAAAAGACAAAATAAGAAAATCTGTATACGATTTTTATAATAAAGTAGCTAAAGAAGACGAAAAAATATCTGTAGACGTTAATAATCTGAACAGATCTCTGGGTTATTCTGAAGAGGACTTAAGCGTTATACCCGAGGAAGCTCAATTAGGACTTGGATGTGGTAATCCAAAAGAGAAAGGGAAGCCAATGCCTGGTGAGATAGTAGCTGACCTGGGATGCGGCCGTGGTATGGATGTCTTCCTTGCCTCTAAGGCTGTTAAAGAAACAGGAAAAGTTGTTGGCATTGACAGCAATATTGATATGATTGAACGAGCAAGAAAAATAGCTCGCGATAAGGGTTTTGCAAATGCAGAGTTCAGACTGGGAGAGATAGAACATCTACCGGCTTCCGACAACACTTTCGACCTTCTAATGTCAAACTGTGTAATAAATCTTTCAACAGATAAAGAGCAGGTTTACAAAGAGATTTACAGGGTTCTTAAAAAAGGTGGAAGGCTTAGTATTTCTGATATTGCTTTGAAGTCTGATTTACCGGATGAAATAAAGGATGATCCAAATGTTTACGGCACTTGAGTTGGTGGCGCCATACCTTTGGAAAAGGTAAAAGAAATTCTTATTGCTCTTGGCTTTGAAAGAATAGAAATTGTCATGGATGAGGTTACCGACGAATATGCCAGAAAATGGGGACATGGCCTTGGTATAAAGGAATACATCGGCAGTGCTGACATCCTTGCTTATAAGTAGCAATCTGGAATTTAAAAGACCTGGAAATTGAATCCCAGGTCTTTCTCTTATTTAAAGAAGTTTGCCATCATTTTTTGTGCTGCGACGTGTATTATATAGTGAACTGGTGATGACGTTGATAATGGATGTGTGCCGTAGACGTTATCAAACAAGTCTCGCGCCGTACTCTTATGCTGAATAGCATATCCAATCATATTAGCCATTTCTGCAACCTGAACATTTCCTGAGAACTGTACTCCAAGAAGCTCGCCGCTCTTTTTAGCAAAAACAAACTTCCCTTTTACTGTTCTTGATCCAGGCAGTGTTGCTGGATGTTTGTCTGATGCTTCAACATTAATCACTTCGTATTCGTAGCCATAGCGTGCTGCAGCTTCCGCAGTTATTCCTGCTGCTGAATAATAGTTATCTCTTACAGCAGTAGCAAACACACTTACAGAACCTTCTGGTGACAATGGATAATTTGCTTCAAATAGGTTAGCAGCAGCCATCCTTCCTTCTCTTGCAGCTACTGATGCCAATAGTGGCCCACCCTCATTCCCATTGAAGAAGTCTCTCTTCTGAGCACAGTCGCCAATCGCCATTACGTCTTTTTCTGAGGTTCTAAGGAATTTATCTACAGCTATACTCTTTCTTTCAGTGAGTTTCAGCCCCATTTCATCAGCAAGAGACACAAGTGGCCTGGCTCCTATATTTAGAAACACTAGATCTGCTTCAATTTTCTCACCAGTTGATAGTAATACACCTTCAACTTTCCCATCTCCTAGGAACTCGCTTACTCCGGTACTTGTATAAAGAGTAATTCCACTATCCCTTAAGTCTGATTCAATTGCTTCACAGTATTCGACATCAAATGCCTGAGATAAACAGTTTCTCGCAAGTTCAACTATACTTACGTTCTTACCTTCAAGTTTGGTAAATTCATCTGCCAGCTCAACTCCTATAAAGCCTCCACCAATTACTACTATATTTTTTGCTGCATCAACTTTCTTCTTTAGTTCGCAGACATAGTCCACATCTTTTCTTACACTTACTACGTTTTCAAGGTCAATTCCTGGTATAGGAGGAGTGAATGGGACTGTTCCTGTTGCAAATATTAGTTTGTCGTATGGTAGATTTTCTCCACCCTTCATATTGACAATCTTATTCTCCTTATCAACAGAAGTCACCACATCAAATATAAACTTAACTCCTTGTTCTTCAAAATTTTTATCTGGAGATATATTATCCTCTGATGATTCTAGCGTTCCTATTGAATACGGTATTCCACATGGTACAGGTGACCTCTTGTACTGTCTTATTACTGTTATATCAAGCCCTTCATAAAAATCAAGAGCCGCTGTTAAAAATCCTTTGGTTGCAACTCCTCCACCAATTAAAACTATTTTTTCCATAAGTACTCCTCCTTACATTTGTATATGCTATCTCAAACACTGACTGATAAGTAATATCAATAACATAACTAATTTAACATATGTCCAGAACTAAGTCAAAGTTTTTATTCATATATTTATATATTTTAATATGATGGTTAAATAATATTATGGAAAAGAGCAGCAATGTTTCATTAGAATGTCTTATATGCTATAATATCTTTAAATTTAGTTATAAAACTTTATACACATTGGGAGGGAATGCCATGGATAATGAACTCAAATGCCTAAGATGTGGTAGTAAAATGATTGTAATAAAAGATCTTATTCTTCGGATTGGAGAACCTCAGCTTACAAGTAGATTCCCTAATGGTATTCAAGTTGAAGTGCATCAATGTTCAAATTGTGGAAAGCTAGAATTCTATAATTATACAAATGAATTAATTACAGAAGTCAAATGCCCAAATTGCGGAGAAATTCACGATAGGAATTATAAGAAGTGTCCATATTGCAAATACGATTATAAAGATAAATAATTATATTAATAAGTGAAGCCTCCATGTACATGGAGGCTTTTATAATTCTCTTCGATGCTCTAAGGATTTCGCTAAAGTTATTTCGTCGAAATACTCAAGGTCACCGCCCATCGGTATTCCGTGGGCAATTCTTGTTATCTTTACTCCAAGTGGCTTTATAAGCTTGGATATATATAGTGCTGTCGCTTCACCTTCAACTGTTGGATTTGTAGCGATTATTACTTCTTTGACAGTATCGTCACCCAGTCTGTTCAAAAGTTCTTTTATCCTTATGTCCTGAGGTCCGATATTTTCCATTGGAGAAATAGTACCGTGCAATACGTGATAAAGTCCCTTATATTCCCGTGTCTTCTCCATTGCAACTATGTCTCTGGGTCCTTCTACAACACAGATAGTTGACTTGTCTCTTCCAGATGCTGAGCATATTGTACATACAGGCCTGTCTGTCAAGTTACCGCAAACTTCACAAAATCCAATCTTCTCTTTAGCTTCCACAATTGAAGACGACAGTTTCTGAACTTCTGTGTCGTTCATTTCAAGTATGTGAAATGCAAGCCTTTGAGCAGTTTTTCTACCAATGCCTGGCAGTTTGGAAAGCTGGTCAATTAAATTGGATATAGGTATAGCGTAATAATCCATCTAATCTTCTCCCTTAGAATAAGCCAGGGATGTTCATGCCTCCCGTAAGCTTTTTCATTTCATTTGATGCGTATTCTTCTGCCTTTCGAAGTCCCTCATTTACAGCTGCAAGCACTAAGTCCTGAAGCATTTCAACGTCTTCTGGGTCAACGACTGATTCGTCTATCTCAATATCCACAAGCTCTCTCTTACCATTGACTATGACCTTTACAGCTCCTCCACCAGAAGTTGCCTCAAGTTCTTTTGCATCAATTTCAGCCTGTGTCTCTTCCATCTTCTTTTGCATCTTCTGCATTTGTTTCATCATATTGTTCATGTTTCCACCCATTCCCGGGTATCCGCCTCTCGCCATTTTGTTTCCTCCTCATTATTTTAATTTAACAATATCCTCTCCAAAAAAATCTATAGCATCCTTTATTGCATCATCCTTTGAAAGAGTAGGCTCTCTCTCTGGAATTTCAGTTTTCCTCGTTTCCTTTCCTGTCACCATGACAATCATGAGCTCCATAGGATTGCCGTAGAACTCAGTTAGAAGATTTTCTAGAAACTCCTTGTTTGCAGGCTTACTCACTGCATCTTTATGGAATTCGTAACCATCTTTATACGCTAGCGTGATGCGGTTCCCCAGAACTTCAGTAACCTCGCCTTCTGTAACAAGAGCATAAATACTCATCTTCTTGGTTTTAACTGCCTGTAAAAATTCTTGCCATGTATCCTTCACAGCTCCTGCATCTGCCTTTATCAAACTTTTCTCTTTCACGGAAGCTTTGTCAACTACTGGTTCCGGTGGTGCTTTCTTTGGTTCAGGCTCATGTATAACCTTTTTCTCTATTTCCTTAGTAACATTAGCAACACTTTTTTTCACAGTTACGGTACCGCTTTCTAAAGCAGCTATTCTGTCTTCAAGAGCCTTTTCATGTTTGATATTTACAAGCCTGATTGCAGTCATTTCCAAAATAGTCCTTGGCTGACGTGACCATTTCATGTTTACATCTGCCTCTGTCAATACCTGAAGAACCCTCATAATATAGTGAAGTTCAACAGTATCTGCCTGCGTTTTACAGATGATATCATCGCCCCAGTCTATCAGAGATTCAAAGTCTCTTGATGTCTTTGCAATCATGACATTTCGGTAGTGATGAATCAGGTCCTTTAGAAACACCGAAATATCCTTACCTTCCTGTATGATGTGATCAATAGACTGCAAAACCTCATCAAGTTTCTCATCTCTAATGAGCTCGAACATTTTATATATCAAATCTCTGTTAGCAATGCCAAGTATTTTTAAAGCATCTTCATATGTCACTTTCTTGTCGTCAAATGCGATGCACTGGTCTAGAAGGCTCAGGGCATCTCTCATTGCACCGTCTGAGTTTGCTGTAATAAGGCTGAACACCTGCTCTTCAACTTCGACTCCCATTTCTTCAGCAATATTCTTCATGCTGGTTTTCATATCCCTGGCAGACAACCTTTTAAAATCAAAACGCTGACATCGTGACAAAATGGTTGGTGGAAGCTTCTCAGGCTCTGTAGTTGCAAGGATGAACACAAGATGCTTTGGTGGTTCTTCCAAGGTCTTTAGGAGAGCATTAAAAGCTTCATTTGTAAGCATATGAACCTCATCTATTATGTAGACCTTATACTTCGCATGGGAAGGAGGATAGATTACCTTTTCCCTAAGCTCCCTTATGTCTTCAATCTTTCGATTACTGGCAGCGTCCATCTCAATTACATCCATTATGCTTTCATCTAGAATCCCCTTACATATTTCGCATTTGTTGCAAGGATTTCCGTCTATGGGATGCAGACAGTTTACTGCTCTTGAAAAAATCTTTGCAGCAGAAGTTTTCCCGGTGCCTCTGGTACCAGAAAAAAGATAAGCATGCCCAATGTTTCCTTTAATGACCTGGTTCTTTAAAATAGTGCTCACATGGATTTGTCCAAGAAGCTCATCAAAGGTCTTAGGCCTGAATTTTCTATATATTGCTTGGTACATCAATATCATCCTCGTTAAGTAATATGCATTATTATATCAAATAAAGCTTCCGAATAACATCCTAAAAGAAAGAAAAGGAGCTCTTAGGCTCCCATGTTTACAGCTATAAATTATTTCTGATGAGTTCTTCAGCTTCACCATCATCTGGAAATCTTCCCAGCGCCATCTTTGAAAATATCAGTTTGTCATCCATACTAATCTCAAATACTCCGCTCCCAGCGGGTATTATGGCTAGCTCCGCTATTTTGTTCTTATGCTCCGAAAGCACCGCATCTGCCAGAGCGACCGCTCTGCCCCTGTAGCCTCAAGACGTACAATATTCGATCCCTATTCTCTTTGGCATAATTGTATCCCTCCTTAAGCATTTGGTGACTTTGTACCCAGAATTTACAATAAACAAACGGTAAAATATATATTTCATGAATTAAAGTGTCCAGTATATATCAATTGCGAAAGTTATTTGCTATATTTTGCATGTCTTTTTTTATTATTTATAATAAATTTAAAATGCTATAGACATATAATGATTAGCATGTTATACTTGTGAAAATTATATCTTAAATTCTGTGATAAAGAAGAGTAGTCAATAATTTTCTTTCAAAGAGAGTCTTGGACTGGTGGAACCATGACAAAGGGAGTTTTGATGAATGGACTTTATAGAAGCCGGTGGAAATCTTTGAAAGTACCCCGAGCCGGAAGCCTACCGTTACCTGAGGACAGGATATGTTTGTATCCCATAAGAGAGATGCATTATGCATAATTTAGGTGGCACCGCGAATATTAACCTTCGTCCTATTAAGGACGGAGGTTTTTTTGTATTCAATTTTGAGTAAGTGAGGTGATAATGATGTTGTGAACTGAAGAAATCGACTGGGCATTAGAAAAATTTAAATTTAGAGGAGATGTATTTATGAAACTGAGAAAGTATATTTTTACAACATTATTATTATCCATAGGACTAATTATGCACCAGATAACACCTGGGTTTCTTGGAGGTATGAAATTTGACTTCCTACTAATATTTATGTTTTTATCGCTGTTTATTAATAGGGAAAGAGACAATTTTATCATAACTGCTCTATTGGCAGGGCTTCTGTCTGCCCTAACCACGACATTCCCTGGCGGACAGCTACCTAATATGATAGATAAAGCAGTAACCTGCATGGTTTTATTCATTCTTTTGAAATCACTTGGGAAATTTGAGATCAATTCTTTTATTGTAGGTCTAACTGCAGCAGTTGGCACCTTTGTCAGCGGAATGACTTTTTTAAGTGTCGCTTCCTTTATCTCAGGTCTTCCTGTTCCTATGAAGGCTCTGGTTGTTGGAGTAGTACTTCCAGCTACACTTCTAAATATCATAGGTACTATATTTATCTTCAAAGTAGTGAAAGTCGCCTTAAAAAATACAAGGGCAGCATTCTGACGTAAGGTTATTATTTGCCTTCGACATATGCATATAAATGCCGTTTCTTCGTTGACATCTTCACGGTTTTAGTCTATAATTTAATTCTGTGAGAAACTTGGAGAGATGGTTGAGTTGGTCGAAGGCGCACGACTGGAAATCGTGTAGGCGTGTTGAACGCCTCGAGGGTTCGAATCCCTCTCTCTCCGCCATTACCGTGCTAGATGGGGAGGTAGCGGTGCCCTGTACCTGCAACCCGCTGTAGCAGGATTGAATCCCCGGTCCCGACTCTTTTATTGTGAGGTCTGCCTCATGTAAGTGGTGTTGACAGTTGGGTCCTACGCAACGGAAACTCATGAACCTCGTCAGATCCGGAAGGAAGCAGCGATAAGTGAATATTTTCGTGTGCCGTAGGTAAGCCTGGCTCGAGCTAACTGCATGGGTAACGCTTGGAATGGAATTGACAAAACCGGGTGCACGGTTACATATGAACTCAAGAAGAGACCACACAGGGTCTCTTTTTTAATTTATTGTAAACACGATGCTATTCAGATATAATTGAAATAATTACAACTGGTTTTCTAAATTCAACTGGCAGTATAATACCCACATGGAGGTATAAAAATGGTAATCGACCACAGAAAAAAATTATGTCCCAACGAAAACTGTGAAATGCACAATAAGAAAGTATTGCAAAACTCTGATATAGATTACTGTCAGAAATGTGGGACAAAACTGAATTTTGTCTGTACAAAGTGCCTCAGAGTGATAGACAGTACGGGCATAAAGCATCGAATCTGTCATGTATGCGAAGCTGAAAAGGAACAAAAGAGAGTCCGTCGAAAAGAAAAACTCAAGAGTAGTACAGTTAAAACTGGAGCTGTAATAGTAACTGTCGCAACTCCGATAGTGAAGAGCATATTTGATACTATGATTGACGACAGCCAGGGCAAAGTTACCAAGCTGGGAACAAAGGCAATTAAAGCCGCTGTTAAAACCGTGTTTAAGAAGTAATTGCAAGAGACCTCAACAGGTCTCTTTTTGAATGGACCCACGGGGACTGTCCCCGCGGGTCCATTTGAGGAAGATATCAATTACGGACCAGCGAAGCTAGCCCCTACAATAATACGTTTTATATGTCCAAAAATCTATTATTTTCTTCGTCGCTTCTGATATCTCTGTCTTCAAAATACAGCCAACTGCCAATATGACTGAGTCCATCTATGGATCCAAATTCTTCAATCAGTTCTTTTCCTGAGCCATCAAGGTTCATCCTGTATAACTTCGAATAACGCAATCTTTCTTCGTCTGATTCCAAGGTATAATAAATTGTGTCGTCTATAATAATATAAAGTCCAGGCCTTTGATTTAACAGAGTCTCTGCACTTCCACCTTTTTTTGCCCTATAAATCTGGTTTTCATCACCCTGGAAATAGAAGTAATCATCGTGAATTATGAGGTTATATATCTGTCCCTCAAATTCCACTCTCCTATCTGTTCCGTCTAAAAGCATACTTTCCATATAAAATCCTTCATCGGAGTAGTAAGAAAAATACAGTCTGTCATCGTATATGGCAATGTCTGAAACTTCTTCCTTTACTACTCTCTCCAGCCCTCTACCGTTTACATCTATCTTGTAAACATTAAACTTATCAGACATATTGATGAAATACAGCCATTTACCATACATGTTCACATCCAAAAGGTATCCAGATTTATAAATAAGTTCATTCTGAGTTCCGTCAGTTCTCATTCGATATAGTGATGTACCACTCAAATAAAATATCCAGCCATCTTTAACGTTTAGCCTGCTGATGCCTGTACCCGATGGCTTTTCTATCAGATACTCTTTATTCTTTAATTCCTTATCCATCTTTATTAGGTTCAAATGCCTGTTGACGTAGTAAACATTTTGTTCATCCTCAGCTGCAAACCCGTAATTATTAATATTTTCTATGGAATTCCCTGGTTTACCATCATCTTTGACATCAATAATCTCAATTTTCTTGGCAAAAGCTTCGTGCCTTATACTTTTTATCTTCCAGAAAAGTCCATACTCACCAAGAATAGGCACCGATATCAGCAAAAGAATAAAGACGAGACTAAATATCTCCATTTTTTTACTGATCCAAAAATTTTTCTTTCCTAAAATGTCATTTCTTAGCTTTTGCAGGTAATACATTGGGCCACTTAAAACAGCTTTTCCATCCGTATACTCTGCCAGTATTTTATCCTTGATAATCTTGTTGTAAGGAAAATCAAACTGTGGAATTACAGTAACGCTGTTCTTACTGCTTTCTACTATATCCCATCTTCCATTTTTAATTTTTTCCTTCATAATCTTAAATGAGGAGACTTCCTCTTCTATACTTCCTTCTCTGTAGTTGATTCCACTGCTTATGCCTATTATGGAAGCGTAGAAAACTGCATAAATCCAGGAAAACCCCATTTTTAAGCCAAGTATAACTTCATACAAAATATATAAAAATGCTACCAGTGGAGCAGAAAAGAACAACAGCCTTTTAGCCACTGAAAAGAATATATTATGTTTTTTCATTGTGCACCCCCTGTATGTAAAAGTCGCAGCGCATCTGTACAATTATACAGTAACACGCCGCGACAAAAAAGTAAATTTATTAGAGACGCTAATTAATACTTGCAGTAAGAGCTCCGTCTTTGACGTCTATGTGGATGTTATCCCCATCCTTTACTTCTCCCTGAATAATCAATCTGCTGATTCTCGTTTCAAGCTCTTTTTGCAGGAACCTCTTTACAGGTCTGGCTCCGTACTGAGCAGAATACGACTTGTACAGTATATATTCCTTGGCAGCACCTGTAACGTCAATTTTTATAGCTCTATCTTTTAGTCTTCCTTCAATTTCTTTAAGCTGAAGATCAATAATCTGATATATTTCATCCTTTTGAATAGGCTTAAAGAGAACAATTTCATCTACTCTGTTTAGAAATTCTGGTCTGAATGTTCTTCTCATTTCACTCATTACAGTTTCCCTGACACTTGGATCAATCTCACCTTTGTCAGTAACGCCTTCAAGTAGATAAGACGAGCCAATATTAGAGGTCATTATTATGACAGTATTCTTAAAATCTACAGTTCTGCCCTGGTTGTCAGTCAGCCTTCCATCGTCGAGAACCTGAAGCAGAATATTGAATACATCGGGATGTGCTTTTTCAATTTCGTCAAATAAAACCACAGAATATGGCCTTCTTCTGACTGCTTCAGTCAGCTGTCCACCTTCGTCGTATCCCACATATCCTGGAGGCGCTCCCACAAGGCGAGACACGGAATGCTTCTCCATGTACTCACTCATGTCTATCCTGATCATATTCTTTTCATCGTCAAATAATGACTGAGTAAGAGCCCTTGCAAGCTCAGTCTTACCAACTCCAGTTGGACCTAAGAAAATAAAGCTGCCTACAGGTCTGTTGATATCTTTAAGGCCTGCTCTGGCCCTTAAGACAGCATCGACTACGGAGTCAACTGCTTCATCCTGACCGATTACTCTCTGGTGTAAAATATCTCCCAGCCCCAATAATTTCTCTCGCTCTGTAGCAAGTAGTTTTGTGGTTGGTATCCCAGTCCATTTTGCTACGACCTCAGCAATCTCTTCTTCTGTTACCTCTTCTTTTAGCATTCTAGTCTGGCCTTTATCTTTTTCCTGAACTTCCTTAAGTTTGTTTTCCAGTTCGACCAGAGTTCCATATCTTAACTGAGAAAGCTTCTCCAGATCATATCTTCTCTCAGCATCTTCAATATCTCTCTTAACTCGGTCAATCTCTTCTTTAATGTCCTTTTCTGCTGATATTTCCTTCTTTTCATCCTCCCACTGAGCTTTTAGTAGTTCAAACTGTTCTTTTTGCTCGGACAATTCTTTCTCCAGTTTTTCAAGCCTTGCAAGGGACTGTGAATCAGTTTCCTTCTTGAGGGCTTCTCTTTCAATTTCAAGCTGTAGTACTTTTCTTCTGACCTCGTCTATTTCGGCTGGCATCGAGTCTATCTCTGTCCTTATCATGGCAGATGCTTCATCCATAAGGTCTATGGCTTTATCAGGAAGGAATCTGTCGGATATATATCTGTCTGAAAGAGTTGCTGCTGCAATAACTGCACCGTCAGAGATTCTGATTCCATGGTGAATCTCATACTTCTCCTTAAGTCCTCTAAGGATAGATATGGTATCTTCAACGGTTGGTTCAGCTACCAGCACTTTTTGGAATCGCCTTTCAAGTGCAGCATCCTTCTCGATGTACTTTCTATATTCGTCGAGAGTGGTCGCTCCTATTGTGTGAAGTTCTCCCCTTGCAAGTAATGGTTTCAATAGATTTCCAGCATCCATTGAGCCTTCTGCCCTGCCTGCTCCAACGATATTATGAAGCTCGTCAATGAACAGCAAAATCTGACCTTCAGATTTCTGTATCTCGTCCAGAACAGCCTTCAGCCTTTCTTCGAACTCGCCTCTGTACTTAGCTCCAGCGATAAGCGCACCCATGTCCAGGGCATAGACTGATTTGTCTTTTAGACCTTCTGGGACATCTCCATTTACAATTCTCTGCGCCAATCCCTCCACTATTGCTGTCTTTCCAACGCCAGGATCGCCTATAAGAACGGGGTTATTCTTTGTTCTCCTGGAGAGAATCCTGATGACATTTCTAATTTCGTTGTCCCTTCCAATGACAGGATCAATTTTGCCTTTTCTGGCTTCTTCGACCAAATCTACTCCAAATCTGCTGAGAGCTTCGTAGGTTTCTTCAGGATTATCAGATGTTATAGTCTGACTTCCCCTGACCTTCATTAGAGCCTGTAAAAATAAATCGCGGGTTATTCCGAACTGATAGAATATTTCCTGAGAGGCAGTTCCCTTCTGGTTAAGTATAGAAAGGTAAAGATGCTCTACTCCTACGTATTGGTCTTTAAAATTCTTAGCTTCATCTTCGGCATCGGTCAGAGTTTTAGTATAGGTTCTGCCCGGGAAAATACTTCCTCCAGACTGTTTTGGAAGGCGAGCGAGCCTGTCCTCCACTGCCTGCTTCAGGTTTCCCCAGTTAATCCCCATCAGACTCAAAACTCTTGGTATCAGCCCATCTCTTGTTTCAATCAGCGCAAAGTGCAGGTGGAGTTCATTAAGCTCGGGATTACCCAGGCTGGTTGCTTCCGTCTGCGACCTTTGTATAGCTTCTATGCTTTTTTGCGTAAATTTATTCAAATCCATTTCTATTCCCCCTGCTATTCATTTCTCGGATTGTATTTAATTTTTTGTGAAAGTTCACTGTACAGCTTCAGGCTATCCTCGTCAAGTTCGGGTGGATTTACTATTGAAACTTCAACATACATGTCACCAGTGTTCCCCTTCATATCAGTATAACCTCGCTTTGGAAGTCTCATTCGCCTTCCAGACTGTGTACCTTTGGGTATATCCATCTTAATTCTACCCGACAGTGTCTTCACTACTACCTTGGCTCCCAAAGCTGCCTCCCATGGCAGGATTTCCACTTTCCTGGTTACGTCCAGACCTTCAAGTTTTGTCTGTGGGTCATCACGAAAAATAATTTTAAATAAAATGTCTCCATCAATACCCCATTTTTCTCCCTTGACCTTAACTTTTTTACCTGGAGTTATACCCTTTGGCACTTTCACAGTGATATTTTTTATATTTCCACCAATATTTAATGATACTTCTCTTTCTCCCCCTGAAAAACCTTCTTCCATGGAAATTTGAAGTTCCGATTCGTATGACTGCCTCTGTGGCTGTCTTCTCCTGCCGCCAGTTGCTCTTCCTCCAAACAAATCTCCAAGGTCAAAACCGGAGCTTGCACTTGAACCTCCCCCAAAAAACGCATTGAAAAAATCACTAAAATCTCCGGCATTTCCGGATGTATAGGTGTATGTTCTGCCTCCCTGGCCAAAGTCAAATCCATACTGACTTGGGTCGAAATTCTGCCCCTGCGAGAATCCGTATTGTCCAAACTGATCGTATTGTTTTCTCTTTGTATCGTCAGATAAAACCTCGTAGGCTTCATTGATCTCCTTAAACTTTTCCTGCGCTTTTTCATCGCCTGGGTTTAAATCAGGGTGATATTTCTTAGCAAGCTTCCTATAGGTTTTCTTTATTTCATCCTGAGTGGCCGTTTTTTCAACTCCAAGAATGTTATAGTAATCTTTATATTCCATGTACTCATCTCCATAATATAGTCATTTGACCTTCTTTGACCTTTATTTAATTATATTAAAATATTGTAAAATTTGCAATATGTATATACCCCTTTGAATAAAAAAATATCCCTGCGGCAATGTTCACCGTAGGGATGCGCTTATTTTATATACTTATCGATTATTGTGATTATCTCTTCTATCTTCTCATCGCCCTGTTTCTCGCCTTCAAGTATTGCTTCTGATACACATGTACGTATATGGCTGTTGAGCACATCGATATTGGCTTTCTTTAGTAGTCCAATAACTGACAATATCTGAGTTGAAATGTCTACGCAATATCTGTCATCTTCTATCATTCGAATGATACCGTCAAGCTGGCCTCTTGCTGTTTTCATCTTATTCAGCGCTACAGCTTTCCCCTGGTTCAAAACATCACTCCTATCCTATTGATACTACTTCGTATCCTGCATCATCAATAGCAGCCTTCATAGCGTCGTCATTTAGAGCTTCTCCTGTTACTGTTACATTGCCTGATGCCAATTCTACGTCTACATTCTGTACCCCGTCAAGTTCTCCAAGTGCGTTCTTAACAGCCATTACACAGTGATTGCAGCTCATACCTTCAACTTTTAATACCTTTACCATTATATATCCTTCCTTTCTTTATTTGAAATTTCGCAGTCTCAGTGAATTTGATACTACTGAGACGGAACTAAATGCCATTGCCGCTCCCGCTACCATTGGATTTAAGAATCCAAGTGCTGCAAACGGTATTCCGATTGAGTTATAGAAGAATGCCCAAAACAGATTCTGTTTAATGGTCTTCATGGTTCTATGGCTTAACCTTATAGCTGTAACTACACCTTCAAGGTCGCCACGCATTAGTGTTACATCCGCTGCTTCCATTGCGACGTCTGTGCCAGTACCTATGGCAAATCCTACATCTGCAGATGCGAGTGCTGGTGCATCATTAATACCATCGCCGACCATGCCTACATTTTTACCCATCACTTTCAGTTCTTCAACTTTAGATGCCTTGTGCTCTGGCAATACATCTGCCAGGACATTTGTAATCCCTATTTGCGATGCGATTGCCTTTGCAGTTCTCTCATTGTCTCCTGTAATCATATATACGTTAAGGCCCATGCCCTGAAGCTCTTTTATAGCTGAAAGTGATGTTTCCTTAAGCTGGTCTGCCACTGCTATTACCCCTGCAGTTGTGCCGTCGACAGAGATAAGCATTGCAGTTTTACCCTGCTCTTCCAGTACTGAAATTTCGTTTTCCAACTCACCTATTTCTATTTCTGCCTCACTTAAGAGCTTTCTGTTGCCTATGAGTACATCCTTGTCTTCAAATTTAGCCTTTAACCCTTTGCCAGGAACTGCAGCAAAACTCTCGGCCTCACTCAACATTATGAGCTGATCCTCTGCATATCCTACTATTGCCTGGCCAAGTGGATGCTCGGATGTCTTTTCAACAGATCCTGCCACCCTCAATAGCTCATCTATAGTAAAGCCATTTAGCGCCCTTACATCTGTAACCTCTGGTTCACCTTTTGTTATGGTTCCAGTCTTGTCAAATATTATTGTGTCCATTTTATGAGCTCTTTCAAGGTGTTCTCCTGATTTTATCAGAATTCCTTTTTCAGCACCTTTCCCCGTACCAACCATTATAGCTGTGGGAGTTGCAAGCCCTAGTGCACACGGACATGCGATTACGAGTATTGCCACTGCATTTATAAGCCCAGTATTAAAGCTTCCTGCAAAGTTGTATATTAGAAATGTTACGACTGCAATCGCCAGAACTGTCGGTACAAATATACCTGAGATCTTGTCTGCAAGCCTCTGTACAGGAGCTTTTGAACCCTGTGCATCTTCAACTAGCCTTATTATCTGGGAAAGCACAGTGTCCTTTCCAATCTTTGTCGCCTTAAACTTAAATGCTCCAAATTTATTTATGGTTGCACCAATTACCTGGTCTCCTTCTTTTTTATCTACGGGAATACTCTCTCCTGTGATCATTGATTCATCAAGAGCTGATGCACCGTCAACGATTACTCCGTCTACGGGAACTCTCTCTCCAGGTCTTACAACAATTGTGTCTCCTATTACAAGGTCTTCAATAGCAATATCCGCCTCTACACCATCTCTTATTACCCGTGCAGTCTTTGGCTGAAGCCCCATGAGTTTTTTAATAGCTTCCGAAGTCTTTCCCTTTGCAATAGCTTCAAACATCTTGCCTAAGAGTATCAGAGTTATAATTACTGCAGAGGCTTCAAAATAGTATTCGTGTACGTGGATTAATAGGTTGTACACACTATAAAAATACGCTGCGGAAGTACCAAGTGCAATCAGGACATCCATGTTAGCTCCGCCGCCTCTAAGTGAATGATATGCCCCTCTGTAGTATCTGTATCCTATTACAAACTGCACTGGAGTTGCCAACAGAAGCTGGAAATATCCATTGGTCAGGATGTTGTCGATTCCTGCCATATGGAAAAACATTGCTGAAAATAACGGGATAGTCAGAATCAAGGACCAGATAAAAGAAGTTTTTAGAGATTTAATCTCTTTTTCCCTCATTTGTTTTTCCCTGTCAAGATCTGCTTCACGCTGAATTGTAGCTTTATACCCAGCCTTTTCGACTGCTGCAATTAATGTCTTTTCATCGATCAATCCAGAAGGAAACTCTACAGTTGCTTTATTGCTTGAAAGATTTACGTTTGCCTTAACAACTCCCTCAACTCTGCTGAGCATTTTTTCAACCCTGGTAGAGCAGGCTGCACAAGTCATTCCCTCTACTAAAAGCACTTCTTTCGTAAGAGGTACTTCATATCCAGTTTTCTCTATGGTTTTTACTATTATATCTTTACTGGTCACCGCCGGGTCAAATTCGACCGTAGCTTTGTTGGCAAGCAGATTAACATTTGCTGTATCCACGCCTTCTAGCTTGTTCAGGGATTTCTCTATCCTGGCTGAACAAGCAGCACAGGTCATGCCGACCACGTTGACAGTTAGTTTTTGTGTGCTCATGATACCACTCCTTATTTTGACCCCCCTCCCCGGGGGCTGGTCTAATTATATGTTACTATGACATTGATACATTGTCAACATTCTGTGTCAATTTTTTTATACTATCTACTGTAATAAATTAATCAGCAAAAATGCCTTGCAAAATCACAGTTCATGTTGTATTATGGTATTGAGAATAGTTATCAAATAGATATAATTGTTTTTAAATAAATGATAGAAAGGTTTTGGTGATACTATGGTACTTTCGAGTCTCAAAGCCAACCGAAAATGCAGGGTAAAAAACATATCAGGCGGAGGGTTCGCCCGCAGACGTCTACACGAGCTAGGGTTTATTGCCGGAGCTGAAGTCAAGGTAGTTAAAAATGACTTTGGCCCTGTTATAGTGTCTCTTTCAGGGAATAAACTGGCTATTGGCCGTGGACTTGCCAGCCATATCGTCGTCGATTCCGAGTAATTTCATTACCAGGAACATCACTAATACTTAAGGAGACATGATAGATGCACACTATTGCTTTAGTGGGAAACCCAAATAGCGGGAAAACCACTCTTTTCAATGCACTTACCGGGTCCAATCAGCATGTTGGAAACTGGCCAGGAGTTACAGTAGAGAAAAAAGAGGGCTCCCTTAAGCACAAGGGAGCTTTTTATAACGTAGTAGACCTTCCCGGCACTTACAGTCTTGGAGCATACTCTGAAGACGAACTGGTCGCACGGGATTTTGTCGTTCAGGGACAGCCTGACGTAGTCGTCAATGTTGTAGATGCGACAAATATTGAAAGAAACCTGTACTTAACAACACAGCTCATAGAAATGGGCGCAAACATAATTATTGCACTTAACATGATGGACGAAGCCAGTACTAAACAAATTGACATTTCTGTCGATTCACTCTCCAGAGCTCTGGGCGTACCTGTCATTCCAACTGTGGCTGCGAGAAAAAAGGGCATTACAGAATTATTAGACCAAATTGAAAAATCAGCAGAGAACTCATCTTCGCCTTCTGAAATATCATATGGAGAAAATCTAAACAGACACATTAAGAATCTCACAGATCTACTCGATAGCGAAGAATATGATTATCCAGTAAAATGGATTGCAATTAAAGCTCTTGAAGGAGATCTTGAAATCAGCAAACTGATTTCAGGAAATGTGAAAGCTAAAGCTTATATTGAAAGTATTTCTTCAGAAGATACAGACATGGAGCTCGATATAATCGATAGCAGATATAGTTACATCAATAATATTGTAAAGAACAGTGTAAAAAGGCCTGAAAAAGAAATTGTGACAGCAACAGATAAAATTGACAAGATTCTGACCAGTAGAGTTTTCGGACTGCCTATATTCGGAGTAATTATGTACTTAATTTTCCAACTGACATTTGTTATTGGAGAAGACCTGCTTGGAGGATATGTAGGAGATTTTGTAGAGTGGATAGGGGAAGGGTTTGAAACTATACTCGTTTCATTGAGTGCTCCTGACTGGCTTATATCCTTTGTAGCAGAAGGTTTTATAGGCGGAGTTGGCGCCGTACTGGAATTTGTTCCATTGATAATGGTCTTGTATTTCTTCCTTGCTATATTGGAGGACACTGGCTATATGGCGAGGGCAGCATACATAATGGATGGCATAATGAGAGCCGTCGGACTCCACGGAAAGACCTTTATCTCCATGATAGTAGGTTTTGGATGCAATGTGCCAGGAATTATGTCTACGAGGACTCTCGAAAATAAGCGAGACAGAATGATTGCGATTCTTATCAATCCATTTATGTCTTGTGGAGCGAGACTTCCAATATATCTTGTGTTTATTGCAGCCTTCTTCCCCGATAACGGTGGATTGGTACTCTTTATAATCTATGCGCTTGGGATTGCTATGGCATTGTTGATGGGTAAAATATTTAGTAAGACTCTATTTAAGGGAGAATCATCTCATTTCATTATGGAGCTCCCTCCTTACCGACTGCCTCAGGCGGCGAGTGTATTGAGAGACATGTGGGAAAAGGTATGGGATTTCGTCAAGAGGGCTGGAACCGTAATTTTCGCTGTAGTATCTCTATTGTGGGTTATGTCTGTACTACCAATGGGAGTTGAGCCATACTCACAGGCTAGTATACTTGGCAGAATCGGACAGCTTATAGCACCAATATTCAAACCTGCAGGATTTGGAACATGGCAGGCTTCAGTCAGCTTATTTGCAGGAATAGCAGCAAAAGAAGCAGTTGTTGCAATACTTGGCATGGTATACGCAGGAGTCAGTGAAGGTACTGAGCTGATAACAGCTATACAAGCTTCGTTTACAACTCTTTCGGCAGTTTCATTCCTGATAATGACTTTGCTATATACACCTTGCGCAGCAGTAATAGCTACAGTTAAAAGAGAGACAAATTCATGGAAATGGGCAGCATTTATGGCTGTTTATCCATTTGTTCTGGCTTATATATTAAGCGTTGCAGTTTATCAGGTTGGCAGCCTGCTGGGTTTCTAAGGGGGGATCCAAATGCTAAGAGATGTGTTAAAAGAAGTCAAAGAAGTTAAAGTTTATTCTAAACCACTTATTGCTCATAATTTGAAGATTACTGAGGATGCGCTGGACGATATGCTTTCTCAGCTCATACGAATGGGCTACCTTTCAGAAGATGATGGGTCTCCAACGTGTGGAGCCACATGCGCAGGATGTAGCGTAACCAGTTGCAATATCATACCAATAAAGATGCTTTCTGTTACAGCAAAAGGAGAAAAGCTTTTAGCGATTCATAACTAGAATACAAATTTAATTTAATAGAACGGAGGGTAATCAGATAAGATTATCCTTCTTTTTTTACGTGAAATTATTAAATTATTACTTTTACTTATTACAAATAGTTAATATAATTAATCGTGTTATTTCTGTTTGAATAAAAATATCTGGGTATAATATACTTACAAATCATTATATTAATTCTCTACTTCGATGAAGCGCGAGAGAGTATAATGGTTAACATGAACTTTGATAACTGCATCCAACCAAACAACCAATCAATTGAAGGTGGTGAAAAACCAGACCTTAAAAAAGTCAGGACTCGCATCATTGGATATTGAGGCTTTGATTCAATTTCGGCCGAAGGGCTGGAACTTGCTACACCTGTTTTATAGCAATACCAATGCAGGATTCCTAAATCAATTGGGATTAGGAAGCTATGAATAGTAAAGTTGCGAAAATAGTTAAGTAGTGGATTTAGTTTAGAATGTGAAAGGTTTTAAACAAGGTTGCTGCTCCTATATTCAAAGTTACTGTTTCAGATGTTTCACCAATTATGTAAGTAGGATTGAACGCGAGGTAATGCGTAAGTAGGAAATGCAGTTGAAGTAAAGTAGTACCTGTACGAGAGTACAGCCCACTTGTAGGAAGAGCAGCGGCTTTGAAAAATGAAGTGCTTGAAAAACAAGTAATAAATGAAGTAGAAGTAGCTTGGAATATGAGTAAAATGTAGTACTCAGGCTGAATGGTCTGAGAGAGCAACACAATTAAATAACTTATTAGGTTATAAGATTAGAGTTTAATCCTCTGTAATCTAAATTAAGGAGAGTAGATCGGATAAAGTGATTGAACCAAAAAGTTCTCGTTGGAGCAGTTATCGTAAGTTCTGTTTATAAAGAGAGGTCATTCAGGTAGTTGATGAAAGATCTCTCTTATATTTTTGCAAAGAAGCTAAAAACTTGAATTTTTCAGCCCTTGAGAATATAATGGAGTTATTATATCTAAAGGAGATGTCTGATGAATAAATTAGATTGGGTGGATAAAAGAAATCTCACAATGCTTGCTGACTTCTATGAGTTCACCATGGCTAACGGATACCTTGAGAACAACATGGAAGATAAAATTGGTTATTTTGACATGTTCTTCAGATCGATACCTGACGACGGCGGATTTGCAATTATGGCTGGAGTTGAGCAGCTTATTGAGTATCTGAAGAATCTTAAGTTCGATGAAGAAGACCTGGAATTCTTTAGAAGAAAAGGCATCTTTGGTGAAAAATTCATCGATTACCTTAGGAATTTTAAGTTTACATGTGACGTCTGGGCAATCAAGGAAGGTACTCCAATATTCCCGAAAGAGCCTATTGTAATTGTAAGAGGGCCAGTCGTTCAGGCTCAGCTGGTTGAAACTATGATACTTCTGACCATCAACCACCAGTCACTGATAGCTACAAAGGCAAACCGGATAGTGAGAGCTGCCGGCGATAGAGCCGTTATTGAATTTGGATCCAGGAGAGCTCAGGGATATGAAGGTGCAATTCTGGGAGCCAGAGCTGCTTATATTGGAGGATGTATTGGTACTGCAAACACTATTGTGGATAGAGACTTTGGAATCCCTGCCATGGGAACTATGGCTCATAGCTGGGTGCAAATGTTCCCAACGGAAATTGAATCTTTCAGAGCTTATGCAAGGATTTATCCTGATAGCTGTACCCTTCTAGTTGACACTTACAATACTCTTACAAAGGGAATACCCAATGCAATAAAAGTGTTTGACGAAGAAGTCGTACCAAGAGGCTTTAGACCCAAAGGTGTAAGAATTGACAGTGGAGATATTGCTTACCTCTCAAAGAAAGCTCGTAAAATGTTAGACGATGCAGGTTATCATGATGTAAAGATAATGGCTTCCAGCAGCCTTGATGAATTTGTAATTAAAGATTTGATTACGCAGGGCGCTGAGGTCGACAGCTTTGGCGTTGGCGAAAGGCTTATCACCGCAAAATCTGAACCGATATTTGGCGGTGTGTACAAATTGGTTGCTGTGGAAGACAACGGAGTAATTACTCCAAAGATAAAAATTAGCAACAATGTAGAGAAGATAACACTCCCAGGTTTCAAGCAGGTGTACAGACTATATAGAAACTCAGACAATAAGGCTATAGCTGATGTCATCACACTTCATGATGAAATTATCGATGAATCAGGACCGTATGAAATCTTCCACCCTCTTTATACGTGGAAGAGAACTACGCTTACAGATTTCCATGCCAAACCCTTATTGGTGCAGCTCTTCAAAAAAGGGGAAAGTGTGTATGAAAGTCCTCATGTAACTGAAATAAGAGAAATATGCAAATCAGAGATCGATTCTCTGTGGGATGAAGTCAAAAGGTTTGAAAGGCCACATGAGTACTTTGTGGATTTATCTCAGGATTTGTGGGATATTAAGGATGCTCTTTTAAAAGAACACAAATAGAAAATGCCGGAGGAAAACCTCCGGCATTAATTATTTTTTCTTGGTCTTGCTCTTAACCCTCTTCAGTCGGAAAAAGTCTTCTCTCTCTTTCTCCTGTAGAACTTCGTCAATATACTTAATAGTAGATTCGTACCTGGGTATCTGAATCTTATCGAGGGCGTTAGCTCTTTTCTGTGTCTTTTTTATCTCCATTGCCAGTTTGTATACTGAGTTCTCAATCTCAGCCAGCTCGTAAATGAGTCCTCTGACCTGTACAAAACTTAGAACAGCTTTGTCAAATGCAGGATTTGTCCTAAAAAATCCATATTCTGTGGTAAAAGGTCTCTCATCACGCTTAATAATCGGAACCTCTACCCCCATGACCGACTTAAAAATAATCTGAAAATCAGTCTCTTTCTCTATGGATTGGGCAATTTGCTCAACTGCTTCAGAGCCCATCGTTATATTCGCAAATTTAAGTGCTTCATAGGCTTCTGCAAACGTCCTGTCGATACGATCCTGAAGGTCGCTTGCCGAGTCGATAAGAGACATCATTTCACGAATGAGAACTGTACGTTTTTTGTCCAGAAGCTCAAATCCCTTTTTAGCAAACTTCAACGAGTTCTTAGACTTTATCAAATTGGCTTTGGTTGGAGTTATCTTATAAACTGCCATAGCCTCACCCTATTTCATGTACTTTTCAATCATCTGCGGATTCAGACGGTCTAGTTCTTCCCTTGGCAATAATTTCAACAGATCCCAAGATAAATCAAGAGTATCTGATATCTCACGGTTTTCGTTAAAGCTCTGAGTTACAAATCGCTTCTCGAAAGCATCTCCAAATTTCATGTACTGCTTATCCTTATCAGACAGGTCTTCCTCTCCAACAATCTGAGCAAGAGCCCTTACTTCCTGAACTTTTGAATAAGCTGAGAACAACTGGTTCGAAACGTCTGGATGGTCCTCTCTGGTAAATCCTTCCCCGATGCCGTCTTTCATGAGACGTGAAAGTGATGGAAGCACGTTAATAGGAGGATATACGTTTTTCTGATACAGTTCTCTTGCAAGAACTACCTGTCCTTCAGTGATATATCCAGTAAGGTCAGGAATTGGATGCGTTATGTCGTCGTTAGGCATTGTCAGTATTGGAATAAGTGTTACTGAGCCTTCAATTCCGTGAACCATACCAGCTCTTTCATACAGGGCAGCCAGGTCAGAATAAAGATATCCTGGGTAACCCCTACGGCTTGGTACCTCTTCACGCAGTGAAGACACTTCTCTAAGAGCTTCTCCATAACTGGTTATGTCTGTCATTATTACGAGTACGTGCTGATTTTCCTCGAAGGCGAGGTATTCAGCAGCAGTAAGAGCACACCTTGGAGCTATAATTCTCTCCATTATTGGGTCGTCAGCATAGTTAATATACATGACAACTTTTTCCTGTACTCCCGCTTTCTTAAATGCTTCTTCAAAGAAGAAAGCCTCGTCGTGCTTAACTCCTATAGCGGCAAATATTATGGAGAAATTTGCATCTCCCTCTTTTGACTGTATCTTTGCCTGTCTTACTATCTGTGCTGCCAACTCGTTGTGTGGAAGTCCAGCTCCCGAGAATATGGGCAGCTTCTGACCACGGATCAGCGTTGTAAGCCCGTCGATAGATGATATCCCAGTCTGAATATAGTTTCTGGGGTACTCTCTGGATACTGGGTTAATTGGCCTTCCGTTTACGTTGAACATCTCTTCTGAGTAAATGTCTCCTCCACCGTCAATTGGCTTGCCTATTCCATTGAATGTTCTTCCCAGAATCTTTTTGGATAGTGGGATTTCGAATGGCTTGCCTTGGAAACTGACTTTGGAGTTTTCAATGGACATTCCCATTGTGGCACCGAATACCTGTACAACTACTTTATCGCCATCAATTTTGATGACACGTCCAACCTTCTTGTCTCCAAGCTGGTCTTCTATTGCAACTATTTCTCCGTAGCCTACTCTGTGAATCTTCGAAAGCTCTACAAGAGCTCCGTGTACCCTATCTAGTTTTAAATATTCTCTCTTCATCCTATCACCCACTATTTGGAATACTCTGATTCTAACTGGTTGTAGAATTCATTGATCATAGTATTCAAGCTCTGAAATTTCTCTAACTCATCGTTCGAAATCGTATATTTCATCTTAATAACTTCTTCATAAAGCTCGGCATTTCTGACTCTTGAAATCGGAATTCCCTTCTTTACAGACTGAAGCCCTCTGTTGTAAAGCAGTTCTATTGTCTTAAGCATCTCAAGCTGTTTTTTCAACGGTACGAATGTATCTTCCTTATGGAATGCATTCTGTTGAAGGAATCCAATTTTTATAACTCTGGCTATTTCAAGAATTAGCCTCTGATCGTCCGGAAGTACGTCTTCACCTACGAGAAGTACAATTTCCAGCAATCTGCTCTCGTCATAGAGTAGGTTAAGCATTCTGCTTCTAATTCCCTCGATATCCTCGTTAAGTTCTCTTTCGTAGAACTTCTTTATCATATCGCTGTATCCACTGTAGCTGGTCAGCCAGTTAATTGCTGGATAGTGCCTGGAATAAGCTAACTCTCTGTCCAAACCTAAGAATACGTTTACGAATCTCTTAGTGTTTTCTGTTACTGGCTCAGAGAAGTCTCCTCCTGCTGGTGAAACAGCTCCTATAACGGTAACTGAGCCTTCAAGACCTGAAAGGGTCTTAACGTATCCAGCTCTTTCGTAAAACTCTGCCAGTCTTGATGGAAGATATGCCGGGTAACCTTCTTCGGCAGGCATTTCCTCAAGACGCCCTGAGATCTCCCTCAAAGCCTCTGCCCATCTGGATGTTGAGTCAGCCATTATAGCGACGTTGTAGCCCATATCTCTGAAGTATTCACCCATTGTAATACCTGTGTAAATTGATGCCTCTCTGGCAGCAACCGGCATGTTGGATGTATTCGCTATAAGAACTGTCCTCTCCATGATAGGTCTGTCTGATTTAGGGTCTATCAACTTTGGAAAGTCTTCAAGTACCTCGGTCATCTCGTTACCACGCTCTCCGCAGCCTACGTATATTATGATGTCTGCGTCTGACCACTTAGCTAGCTGGTGCTGAGTCATAGTCTTTCCTGTACCAAAGCCTCCTGGTATAGCTGCTGTTCCTCCCTTTGCAATCGGGAAGAAAATATCCAGTACCCTTTGTCCTGTTATGAGAAGCTTGTCTATCTGCATTCTCTCTTCAACAGGTCTTTGAACCCTTACAGGCCATTCCTGGTGCATGGTCACTTCGTGCTCCACGCCTTTCATGTCCTTTACCTTCATTACTACCTGATTTATATTGTACTTACCTGGTGCAATCAACCAGGAAATCTTACCTTCAACTCCTACAGGAACCATCAATCTGTGAGTAATCAGTGGAGTCTCCTCAACGTTTCCAAATATATGGCCTTCGTTCACGTAATCTCCTACAGATACCGTAAACTCTATCTCCCAAAGTGCTTCTTCGTCGATAGATATTAGACCTATACCTTCTGGAATGAAACTGCCATGATCGTCCCTGATTTTTTTCAGTGGCCTTTGAATTCCGTCGAACATATTCCCCAGCATTCCAGGTCCAAGTTTCAGTGAAAGTGGCTTTCCAGTAGAGATTATCTCTTCGCCTCTTTTAAGGCCTTCGGTCTCTTCATAGACCTGTACTGTACCGAAATCACCATCAACAGCAATTACTTCTCCTATGAGCTTCTTGCTGCCGACCATAACCATCTCTCTCATCTTAAAACCTGTCATGTTCCTGCCCAGAATTACCGGGCCGTTGATCATCTGTATTTCACCAACCAGATTAATCATCGCCTTCACCCGCCTTTCCCAGGGCTAAACTGAGCCTTTGGCCTATGGTGTATTCTTTTTCCTCTATAAGAGTCTTAAGTGAATGGTCAATATTATAAGTTCTCTCAGAATCACTTATTACAAATCCGCCTATTTTTTCGTCATCCATGGTTTCTATAGTGAATTTCTTTCCCGTCACTGCTACAAGACCCATAATGCAGCCTTTGATAGCTTCTTTATCTCTTTCTCTGACAAAAAGTACGACTTCATCATTTTCAAATTCTTTGAGATACTTATCTATGTGTTCACATAAGTACTCGCTGTATTCTTCTGTCTCGACAAACTGGTCAGCTTTTTTAAGAATTTCGCTCATAAGCTGGTCCTGAAGGTCTCTTCTCTTCTGTCTAAGCTGTGCTTTATTCTTCTCAATGGCTTTAGCTAAAGCTTCGTTGCTTTCAATTTTAGCCATACTGACTTTTTTTCGAATTATCTCATCTCTAGTCGCTAGGAGTTCTTTTTTCTTTTCCTCCAAAGCGGTCTGATTCATCTCTTCCATATTCTCCAGGGCTTTCAAAAATTTCTCTTCTTCCTCCCTGTAGACGATTTTATGGAAAATCTCCAGTTTTTCTTCAACTGTTATCATAAGTTCACCACCTAAATTTTTATGCCTATGGACTCTTTAATATATCTCATGATAAAATTCTTGTCCTTAAGGCCGGAACGGTCAGGTATCGTCACTATCAGCTGCGAGCTGCCTGTCCTTTTAAGCTCCAGCACCTCTTCTTTCATTTCCTCAAAGATTTTTTCAGTAATAATGATAATGCCGATGTCCTTGTCTTCGACAGCATTGTAAAAGTGTGTTGTTATCTCTTCTCGAGTCTGTGCAAGGACTCCGTCAATGTTCGCAAGCCTCATTCCAATGATTGTATCGCTGTTATCACTGATCAGAAGCGACTTCATTTTTACAGCCTTCCTAAAATCATGATTGATACGATAAGTCCATAGATGGCGATACCTTCTGCAAGTCCAACAAATATAAGTGTTTTACCCAGTAGTGATGCATCTTCTGAAACTGCGCCAAGTGCTGCTGAACCAACAACTGCAACTGCATAGCCTGCTCCAAGTGTTGCAAGACCAGTAGCAATTGCCGCGGAAAGGAAACCAAGTCCTTCTGCTGAAGAAAGAAGACCTGCAACGCCTTCAGTTTCTGCGTTAATAGCCTGTGGTACCATTATGACAACAGCCGCTATCAAAAGTGGAAGAAATACGAACAAATTGGTTCTCAGGATTCCTTTAAGCTTTTTCCTTTCTCCTGAAATTCCCTTGTAAATGTAGAATACACCTGTTCCGATTGTAAGTAGCACTAAAATTGTTGTTGAAACTAAAATAAATGACATGAAATCTCCTCCTAAAATATAATGTTAATTTTTAAGGCTTATTGGATTGAATTCTCTTCCATCGCCCTGGTAGTACCTGCTAAACAGTTCGTAATACTGTAATCTCATACCCTGTATAAATACTATCAGACCTTCAAGCCCGATTATGAATATATTTCCTACTACCATCATGATTATGTTTCCAGCAGCTGATCCCATCATATGTCCTATTGTCTCAAAAGCCAGGAACAAACCAACGTGTGTAAGTGCAAATGCCCCTACCCTTATGAAAGAAACCGTTCCACTGAGCATTGCCAAGAATGTCTCGATTAATGAGAATACTGCTTCAACATAGTAGCCTGAAACGTCTCCTCCGTGAAGAGGTCTCTTACCTTCTATTAAATGTGTAAGTGGAAGTCTGAATACTATTGCAAGAAGCGCGAGTATCGCTATTCCAACTCCTAATGGTGTTGGTAATATCTTTATGCCTAACAGGCCGCCTCCAACCAGTATAAGCATTGTTACGTAGAGAATTAATCCAGCTATACCTGCATGACCAAAGTAACCTTCTTCGATATCTTTTCTTTTTAGTGCATTTATTATTCCAAACACATATGCTACCAATAGCACAAATATACCTACTCCTATGGCAAACATCAAAATGTCGTTGACGTTTTCAAAGGGCTTCATCCATATAGTCGGCAGGATAGTCTCTATCCCAAATACTGCGCCGTAAAGGATTCCGAATATACTCGATGCTATTCCAAGTCTTGAAATCAGTCCACCAAACAGCCTCATTTTCTTAGACAGGAAGTAGCCTGCTATTATAAATACAATTCCCTGACCAAGGTCTCCAAACATGATTCCAAACAGAAGCATGTAGGAAAGGCTTACAAACGGAGTTGGATCCAACTCGTTGTACCTCGGAGTACCGTACAGGTTTACCAGCCATTCAAATGGTTCAAAGAACCAATTGTTCTTGAGTTTCGTCGGTGGTTGCAAAGTTGTCTCATCTTTAAATATCACAAGAGTTTCACTGTTTTTCCCAAGGATCTCAGTCATCTCAGCTTTGTCGGATTTTGCAACCCAGCCGGACATGTAGAAGAATCTCTTTGAAAAAGCAATTTTTTCTTTTATTTCATCAAGCTTAGATAATAGCTTAACCTGACTTATAAGATGATGTATCCTCGTGCTGTATTTATTCTTTATCTCGAGAATCCTTGATTCCTGACCCTCTATTTCTTCTCTCAATCTTTCTTTATTCTTGAGAATCTGGTCTCTTATTTCTACAGGTGTTCCAGAATAAGCCTGTGGGATATTTATTTCTCTAAAGTTCAGAGATCTTAAAATCCTCCTCATCTCTTCTTCAAGAGTTGCAGGATACAGAACAAAGTAAACTTCACCATCGGCACTTGTCCCTGTATGAAGGATAATTGCCAGAATGTTTTCATAGTTTTTCTTAAGTTTGTTACGGTCTTCCTTTGTTAGGATTCCCATTTTGAAATTAAAGTACTCCATATCTCGAAGTGCACCTATTGGGACAGAAAACTCTTTGAGCTCTTTAAAACTGTTAGCATAGAAGTTTTCGAGGTAATCGAGTTCTTTGTTCAATGCTTCAAGCTGTGTGTTTGGCTCATGTGTTTTGTCACAGATACTCTCGAGCTCTTTCAGGATGTCCTCACTATTCATTTCAATTTTGGCCTCTGGTACATCAGCATCCTGATCTATACCGAGAATAACCTTAAGATTCTCTCCTTTTTTAAGGAGTTCATCATAGCGCTCATCTTTGTTGAAGGTAGTAATGTTATTGAGGTCCAGCAATCTATCTATGTTGTCATCACTTACGTCAAAGAGAAAGTTATTCTCTTCAATCTGAGTCATAGCGTCAACAAGGTCGACTTTGCCGGAATTTAGGATGTCTTTTAATACATGATCGACATCTTCTACCCGCCCAATGATGTTCATTATCGCCATTTTTTCTACGGACATTATTCATCACTTCCTTTTATCGTCCTTATGAGGTATTCCTTAGCCTCATAATAGGATAATCCATATTTTTTTGCCTCAAGTATTGAGACTATATCGTGGATCTCAAATTCAAGCAGGTGCAGATATGCATTTGAAATGGACAGATCCAGTTTTCCTTTTGTAAAAGTATTTTTGAACATATCGTAAAGGTGTCTTTGCAGCCTGATTTTCATAAATAGGTCAATGTCTTTTTCTTCGCTAACCAACTCTTTATATGGGGATTTTTCGACCGATGCCTTAAGGTTCTCAATATCTCCATAGCACAGATCTTTAAGATCCCTGTACTTATATAGCTTGCCATTGGCAAGAGTGTAGTTGATTAACTCCTCAGGCATAAGATTATAAAATTTAAGTCCTCTGTATATCCATTCAATATTCAAAAGGTCGATATTTTCTCCCAGAAAATCAGTGTATATCTTTCTGTCTGTCTTGCCTAAAAGGCTGGTACTCTCAAACAACTCACTGAAGTACATTCTGTCAAGGTTCATCTCCATGTAGAACAGCAGCCTCGAATAATCTTCGTGTCTATAAGGATACAATACGTCGTAAAACTTGGTTCCCTTTAGTTTTTCAATGAAATCATCCAGAGATTTTGCAGTTTTGAGCTTGTCATAAGAGAAACTGTAGTATTCTCCCCTTATCATACTGGCATCCTCAAACTTAGCAAGGTCTTCCCCTCTGGCAAGTGACCTTAGATAGAGCTTTAGGTCTTCAGTCTCAAACCTGAACATGTATGCCCTGTAAAATTTCTCATAGTTATCGGTGAAATACTTCAGTATCTTTTTAAATTGGATTATGAGGAATCTGTCAAGTTCAATCTGTACCTGCTGAATGTCTTCGAGGTCATGCAGTTCAGACAATACCTGCCCGTAATCAGTGTGATCCCTCAGATACTGGACCTGGTCACTTACTCTTTCTTTTTCCATAAGAGCTATGTAATCAGTATCATCCAGAAAGCGAGAGCGCATTACTCTTAGTTTTGTGTTTATTGCAGAAAATCGTCTTTCATTTGCCATTCTATCCCTCTATTCTTCGCCTGACAGTATTTCTTTCCACAGACTCTCAATCAGTTCTTCTTTGACCTCGTTATACACGTCGTCGATATTTTGCATGTTGTGCTTCCATTCGACTTCTGCTTTTCCAGGTTCTGACTGATCTATATCTGACTTTTGCATTATCTCCTGATAAGCCTGTTCTCCCTCCTCCATATAAGTTTTCATCAGGTCATTCTCCAGTCTTTGGAGCGCGTCAAGACCTTCGAGCTTCTTTTTTCTCAGCAACTCTTCATACTTGGAACGTAGAGCAACTGTTTCTTTGTCCAGATTGATGATCTGTTGCGTGATTTCATTCATTTTTATCACTCCTTAACCCTATTAATTATACTCTAATAGGAATTTATGACAATTGACAAACGTAACGAAAATGACAGCAATTGAAAGAATTTAGTTTGATTGTTTGTTAAAACACTAACTTCTATTCGTAGCTCTCATTTATTGCATTTTTCTCTGGATATCTCCAGTTCTTTAATCTATTAAGTAATCTTAACAATCAAATATAAGGTGCCACAACACAATGCAGCACCTTATATTATATTACAAACTTAAACCTTTTTCAAACGCCTTTACATTAACTTCGTGAACTTTTTCAGGAAGATACTTCTTTATTTTTGAAACCCAGTCAATTCCTTCAAGTCCAAGAGCTTTTACCATCAATCCAAATAAGACTATATTGGCAGATCTAGGTTCGCCAATCTCTTCGGCAACTTCTCTTGCATTGACAGAAATAACATTTTCAAGGTTTTCTTTGATGCCCTCCATAACTCCAAGTGGATACTCATCAAGTCCAGCTAATACAGGCAGTGGCCAGATTTCAACATCATTTACAATAAGCTTGCCACCCTTTTTAAGCATGGGTACATATCTTAAAGCTTCTAACTTTTCGAATGATACTAAAATATCAGCTTCACCTTTATTGACAGTTGGTGAGTAAACTTTATCGCCATATATTATCTGAGTGGTTACGCTTCCGCCTCTTTGTGCCATACCGTGTATCTCAGCCATTTTAACGTCATAGCCCTCATCTATCAAACCTTCTGAAAGTATCTTTGATACGAGGATGGTTCCCTGACCGCCGACGCCAACCATAAGTATTCTCTTTGTCATCTATTTCACCTCTTCCCCAAAAGCTTCTATAGCATTAAACGGACAAACCTGCAGACATACTTGACAGCCGTTGCATTCTACTGGGTCGATGCTCACTACTCCATCTTTCATGGATATAGCTGGACAACCGATTCTCAGGCAAGTTTTACACTGTGTACACTTGTCCTGGTTCACTTCGCAGTAGAGATTAGCTCTTCTTTTTTGTACATCTTTAATAAGTGCGCATGGTTGCTTAGTAATGATTACAAATGGTTCTTCAGCCACCAATGCAGCTTTTACGGCTTCCTTATTTGCAGACATGTCATATGGGTCGATGACTCTTAAGTTTTCGTCTTTTATACCTATGGCTTTTACTAAAGCTTCTAAATCCACCTGTGGTGATTCAACCCCAGTTATTGTCTTGCCAGTTCCCGGGTTCTCCTGATGTCCTGTCATAGCTGTTATTCTATTGTCCAGAATTACAACAGCCATATTGCTCTTATTATAGACAGCATTAACCAGACCAGTCATACCTGAGTGGAAGAAAGTTGAGTCTCCAACTACACCAAATACCTTTTTCTCTCTTCCAGCCATTTTATTGGCTTTATCAAATCCTATACCAGCTGTTATTCCAGCACCCATACAAATGGATGTATCTCCAACGTTAAGCGGAGCAAGCGCGCCAAGAGTGTAGCATCCAATATCTCCTGTAACTACAGTCTTTGCCTTGTATTTGCCTATCTCGTATAGAATTCCTCTATGTGGGCATCCTGCACATAGTGCAGGTGGTCTTCCTGGAACCTTTATATCTATTTCGTAGCCATCTTCAGGTTTTTCACCAAGCATTACTTCTCTGATAATCTGTGGACTGATTTCTCCACAAACTGAGAATATTTCTTTTCCTGTACAAGGAATTCCCATAGCTTTTATGAATGTTTCCATGTAAGGCTCATTCTCTTCTATAACATACAGTTTCTCGACGCCTGCTGCAAATTCTCTGATCTTTTCGTCTGGCATAGGCCATCCAAAGCCGATTTTCAGATAAGATGCAGAATCTCCAAATACTTCTTTTGCGTGCACGTAGCTGGCGCCTGCAGTAACTATACCAATCTTTCTGTCGTTCCACTCGATTCTATTAAGGTCTGTTGTATTTGAGAATTCTCTCAATGCTGGAATTCTCTCAGTTTCCATCTCTATGTGCTTCACTCTTGAGTGAGCTGGCATCATTATGTATTTCTTAACATCTTTAGTATAGTCTTTAACCCCTACTTCTTCTCTTTCACCTAACTCAACAATACCCTTACTATGAGCTATTCTGGTGGTAATTTTGAAAAGAACTATGGTGTCGAATTTCTCTGATATCTCGAAAGCTACCTTCATGTAATCCTTACATTCCTGGCTGTCAGAGGGCTCTACTAAGGCAATTTTTGCTGCCTGAGCATAGTATCTATTGTCCTGCTCAGTCTGTGAACTGTGCATTCCAGGTTCGTCAGCTGTTATAATGACGAATCCACCGTTTACCCCTTCGTATGCTGCTGAAAATAGTGGGTCAGCTGCAACATTTAAGCCTACGTGCTTCATAGCAGCCATGGATCTTGCTCCAGCAATTGCCGCTCCAGCTGCAACTTCAACAGCTACTTTCTCATTTGTAGACCACTCGGAATAGATTTCCGGATATGTGGAAACGTTTTCAAGGATCTCAGTCGAAGGTGTTCCTGGGTATGCAGCGGCTACCAAACAGCCGGCTTCGTAAGCACCTCTTGCGATCGCTTCGTTTCCGGTCATAAGTTTTTTCATTTAATCACTCCTTGTATAATATCTTTGCTTACATTATATACTATATAATAAAATTTTCCACAATTACATGCGGAAAATTTAAAGCCATTTTTAATGTTTTGTTTTTGTTATTTCAGCGGGATCAATGGCGAGATCTTCAGGATTTGGGCTATGATGGTCAACATTCTTTGCACCGGTTTTAAGCTCCCAATGCAATACGAAAGAAAGCACAACTCTTAGTATAGCCACGGACGCAAGGATTATGAATTCATCAATGGTCCTTATTACTACGGTTTTAATAATCTCCGCTGCCAGTTTAAACTCCAAGCTCAGCGTCATAGCCTTTGCAAAATCTATTGCAACGTCGTCTCCCCTGAAATCAAAACCACTTTTAAAAAATAAAACAAGAGCTCTTAAAGCAGCAATGGCTATAATTGCAACTCCGATTAGCTCGAGAGAGCTAGTTATGTAAGGCACAACAAACTCTAGAAAATGTTCAATTGCCAAAATTATCGCTCCTCATATAGATATTGGAAGATATATTCCCTGCAAATCATTTTACCACATATGAATCAAATTGCCAACACAGCGTTTTGGTAGCTACAATCTACTAAGAAGAAATATCGCAACAGCAGCTACAAGAAAGACGACAGTGAGCACAAAGCGTATTTTTTTTGTAGTAGCAGGATCTATACCCCGGTATCCACCTTCAAGTTTTTCACCACAGAAAGGACATTCTGTCATATGATCAAGAACATCTTTCCCACAGTTCGGGCACTTTACTAGATGTTTCTCAAATCTTTTCAAATTGTCTTTGTTATCCAAAACAATCACCTCAGTTTAAAAAAATGGACGCTGGGGCGAATTGTTCGCCCCTTACGTCTCATACCCTAAACCATATTTTTAGTGAGAACAGTATAAATAGGAAAAAGGCTATTACAAATACCATCGCAATTGCAAGCCCTGCTCCAACTGCATATCTCATCAGAAGGAACATCTCCTTTTTTGTCATTGGCTCGTTATCGCCAATAAATTCTGCTTTCGGCTCATTCTTTTTCTCCACATACCAGGGCGCGCCTTCAAAGTTCATGTCGGCGATAACTCTTCCATCGTCCTCGTATGTGTTTTTTTTCTTCATTTCTATTACTTCTCCTTATTATACAGGTGGCAGGCCACATTGTGTCCTTTCTCAATTTCCTGCATTTCAGGTACTACCTGGCTGCATATCTCCATTGCATATCTACATCTTGTGTGGAATTTGCATCCTGATGGAGGGTTTGCAGGTGAAGGAATGCTTCCTTCAAGTATTATTCTCTCAGCTTTAAAATCTGGGTCAGGCACAGGTATTGCGCTAAATAATGCCTGAGTATACGGATGCAGTGGATTGCTGAATATAGATTCCTTATCTGCGTATTCTACCAGATTTCCAAGATACATTACTCCTACAGTATCTGATATATGCTCAACAACCGATAAGTCGTGAGATATGAAAAGATATGTCAGGTCGTACTTCTTCTGCAAGTCTTTCAGCAGGTTAATTATCTGTGCCTGAATCGATACATCCAGCGCAGATACCGGCTCATCACACACTATGAACTCTGGGTTTAGAGCAAGCGCTCTTGCGATACAAATTCTTTGTCTCTGTCCGCCAGAAAACTCGTGTGGATACCTATCTTTGTGGTATTCCTGCAGTCCACAGTCTTTCATAATCCTAGTGATGTAATCATCAAATTCTTTTTCAGGAACCAATTTTTTCTCTCTTACAGCCTCGCCTATTATCTCCCCTACAGGCATTCTCGGCGATAGGCTTGAATATGGGTCTTGGAAAATTATCTGAATTCTTGGTCTTAAATCTCTGAGTTCTTTTCTGCTCAAATCATGAATCTCTATGCCATCGAACTTGACGGATCCTTCTGTCTTGTCGGTAAGTCTTAGTATTGTCTTTCCAATAGTGGTTTTTCCACAACCTGACTCTCCAACAAGTCCCATCGTAGTTCCTTTTTCTATGTCAAAGCTTACGTCGTCTACAGCTTTTACATACCCCTTTGCTTGTGAAAACATTCCACCTGATATGGGATAGTACTTCTTTAAGTTTTTGACCTGTATTATTTTGTCATCACTCATTGCTATCCCTCCTTTCAGGCATGTACAGATAGCATGCGACCTCGTGAGTATCACTCACTTTGTACGTTGGAGGATATGGACCTTCACAGGCTTCGAAAGCTCTGTTGCACCTATCCTTAAAGTAGCAATAATTTGGCATGTCTACGGGGTTAGGTACAGATCCAGGGATACTGTAAAGCCTCTCCACTTTCCTGTTACTGCTTGGTTTCGATTCCATCAGCCCCACAGTATAAGGGTGCATTGGGGAGTGGAATATTTCCTTCGCAGTCCCCTGTTCAACTACTCTTCCTGCGTACATTACGACTACGTGGTCTGCCATTTCGGCTATGACTCCCAAGTCGTGAGTAATCAGCATTATACTGCTGTTTATCTGATCCTTAAGATTCCTTAAAAGGTCCATTATCTGTGCTTGAATCGTTACGTCCAATGCTGTAGTAGGTTCGTCAGCAATTATGAGCTTCGGCGTACAAGCAAGTGCCATTGCAATCATTGCCCTCTGCCTCATCCCACCTGAGAACTCATGTGGGTACATGTCGTATACTCCTTCAGCGTTAGCAATACCGACCAATTTAATCATTTCTATCGTTCTGTCTTTTACTTCCTGCTTAGTCATCTCTGGGTTATGAAGCTCTATAACCTCGTCTATCTGCATCCCAACTTTAAATACCGGGTTTAGACTTGTCATAGGCTCCTGAAATATCATGGATATCTCGTTTCCTCGGATGTGCTGCATATTCTCAGTAGGCATTTTCGCGATATCGTAAGCTTTTCCGTCTAGATTAAACCTTATTTCTCCTTCTACCGTCTGCCCCTGGGGCCTTTGTACCAGCTGCATTATTGAAAGCGAAGTTACCGATTTTCCACAGCCTGATTCTCCTACAACTCCAACTGTTTTACCCCTGGGTACGTTGAAGGAAACTCCATCAACCGCTTTTACTATTCCAATGTCTGTAAAGAAATAAGTATGCAGGTTATCTACCTCCAGGATGTTATCTGGATTCTTCATTGTAGTAGTATATTCAGATTCCGGTACATCCTTCCTACTTCTGATTTTCTCAAGTTGATCAGTAATTCTTCTGTTTTCTCGGGAAATCCTCCTAAGTTCTTTTGCTGACAGGTAGTTGACATTTTTTACAGCTTTCCCGTTTTTATTATTTAATATTTTATCAAATATACTCTTTTTATTGTCCATTTCACACCTACCGTTTCATCTTGGGGTCAAAGGCATCGCGAAGGCCATCGCCTACGAAGTTAAAGCCAAGGACCGTCAGAAGTATAAGAGTTCCTGCAGGTATCCATACAAACCAGAAGTTTGTCATTTCAAAAGCTGTGGATACGCCACTTATAATGTTCCCCCAGGAAGCCAGTGGGAATTTTACGCCAAGCCCTAAAAAGCTAAGTGTAGATTCGTAAAGTATAACAGAACCAAGCCCCATTGTAGCTATAACTATCAGTTGTGGGATTACGTTTGGAACCAGGTGTTTAAATATCCTTCTAGTTACAGAAAGGCCTGTTGCTTCTGCAGCGAGCATAAACTCCTGCTCTCTTAGTGAAAGTATCTGCCCTCTTACCATTCTGGCAATTCCAGGCCAGCTCATTATTCCCAGTATTATCATTAAAAGGTATATCCTGTGCTGAGGCTGAACCTCCATGGCATCCATTACAGAACCTAGTATTATCAATAAAGGCATAAACGGTATGCAGTTAAACACGTCAACAATACGCATTATGAGCATATCTACCCATTTACCAAAGTATCCGGCTATACCGCCCATTATTACTCCAAGTGCCGATTCTAAAAGAACTACGATAAACCCTATTATAAGAGATATTCTTCCTCCATACATCAGTCTTGTAAGTACGTCCATACCGTGTTTGTCAGTACCAAGCCAGTGAACCTTTGATGGTTTTTCGTGTATGGATATCAGGTGAGTAAGCGTATCTGATTTAACAGTGTAGATATTGTTAAGTCTGGAGATTGTATATTCAACTTCTCCATCACCATTCCTATCAAACATAATAGACTTTTTATCATTGTCTATTGCTTCGCTCAGTTCCTTTTTGAAATCTATACTAAGAAACACATCAGGTGATGCCGCGTGAATTGAAAGCCTTGAAAGCAAAGCATACTCTTCTTTGTCGGCACCTGTCCCCTTGTATATTATTGCCAGATTCCCATCTTCTTCTATAGAGTAATCTACACCTTCTACAGTAAATGTATCAACACCCTCTGTACGAAGTGCTACCTCAGCAGCATATGAGAAGTCATAATCTAATTTTTGTCCTTGTACAGCAGGATCAAATATATTTTTTGATTCAAAAGCTGCTACTCCTGATCTTCCCAAAATAAATTCTCTTCCGCTCTGAGTTATAGTATAGAGCTCATCATCAAGATAAAACTGAACATCTCCGTTATTTACAGCTTCGAAGACAGCATCATTTAATTCCTGACTTATATTTTCATCAGCGAGAGCACTTATTACAACAAGACCCCTGAAACTGGTAATTCTTGCCATAGGCTCTGATGTGACTATTCTGTAAAACTCTTCCCCTTCTTCAACTATGTGGAATTCTTGATCTCCCACTGAAAATGAGGACTTACCGCTGTTTCTGGCGAGTATAAATGCCGAATGGGCAGTATTTGTATACTCCATATCCTCTGCAACAGTATATTTATAATCGTTATTGTATGTAATACTCGCATACTCTTTAGACATTGTTCCTACGTACTTGAAGACCTGCGTTTCACCGTAAGGAGTTACAATTCCTCCTATAAACGAGAATACAAACATAAACGCAATTATTATCAATCCGATTATTGCCAGTCTGTTTCTTATGAATCTTTTAACGACGAGCATACCTGGTGATAATACCTTTATTCTCTGCTCGTCACCTAAACTGCTGGATGTACTCACATGACCTGGATCGGTTGAATTTTCATTTTCTTCTGTTATAATTTCTTGTTCTTTATCTGTCACGTTAAGTCACCTCCATCAGCTTATTCTGACACGTGGATCTACTACTGCATACAGAATGTCTGCAATTAGAGTTCCCAAAAGTGTCAGCACTGCAAGAAATACCATATAAAACATCGTAAACGGTATATCACCACTTACCATGGCAAGATACCCAGTATAGCCGATTCCTGGAATTTGGAATAGAGTTTCTGTTATGAGTGCCCCTGCGAAAAGACCTGGCAGTGATCCTCCAAGTATTGTGACTATTGGAATCAGCGTGTTTCTAAATGCGTGATAGTTTATTACCTTCTTTTCGGGCAGTCCCTTTGCTCTGGCAGTTCTTATGAAGTCAGAGTTAAGTACTTCCAGCATGTTAGTTCTGGTATACCTCATAAGGCTACCTATACTAATTATAGTAAGAGTCATTATTGGCAGCACAAAGTGCTTTGCAACATCTAAGAACTGTCCGAATGAATCTAGCAGCATATAGTTTCTTCCTACTTTACCGTACAGGTCAAACCAGCCCAGCCATACGGAAAATATCAATTTAAGTACTGTAGCAAAGAAAAATGTCGGCAGACTTATTCCAAGAAGCGCTATGACTGTTACGGCATAATCTGTTCTGCTATATTGTTTTTTTGCAGCAAGTATACCCAATGGTATAGCTATTATAATTTCTAAAACAAAAGCAATAGAACCTAATACGAATGAGTCCCATATTACAGATGCAAACTTCTCAGTTACAGGAACACTAAAAGCCCACGAATCTCCAAAGTTTCCTCTCACTGCATTGGAAAGCCATTTGAAGAATCCTGGGATTATTCCGATATCAAGTCCATAAGCCTGATTAAGCTGAGTTAGCCATTCAGTATAGGACTTGGAGTTTGGCCTCATGGAGAGCATCCTGGCCTGCGATTCGACATAAGATGTGGGGATACTCCTCATAATGGTATATATAATCAGCGATACCAGAAACAGCAGGACCGCTGATATTAAAAGCCTTTTAAAAATATATTTGCGCATTTGATTATCCCTCATTTTCAATTGAATATTGAGCAACGGTGTAATTTGTATCTACAATAAACTCTGCAGAAAAGTTTGAGCCCACAAAAGTGGGCTCAATGCCTTTTCTACCGTTAGCTGCTTATTTCATTTCCAGAATCTCTAAGTCGTTCATCCATCCCCAATAAGTTGTTATATCTGGAGTTACAGTCTCCATCTTAACTCTTTCTGGGCTGTAGATTACCAGGTTCTGTCTTTGATAAGTTGGGATTTCAACACCCCAGTCAAGAATTACATCAAGAGCTTGTTTGTAAACAGCTTTTCTAAATTCTTGGTCAGGGCTCTTTCTTGCGTCAACGATATACTTGTCAAGATCAGCATCTGCAATGTTGTAACTGTTACTTTCTGTTCCGCCAAGGCCTTTACCGTTTGAGCTATGGTAAACTTGATACATATCTGGGTCAATAGTTGAACCCCATGCAGCAGTCCACATTTCGTGATCATTTGCATCTAATGTATCCCAAAGAACGTTTGAATCAGCAGGGTCGTTGATAGTTAGAGTGATACCTATCTTCTCAAGAGAAGTCTTTGTATCAGCCAATATTGCAAATGCAGGGTGATCGCCAACTCCGTCTGCTGGAACAATTATTTCATAATCAAGTTTTGCGCCTTCAGGAGCAGCAGTAAATTTGCCTGTTCCTTCATCAAAAGTATAGCCAGCAGCTATAAAGAATCCTTTTGCTGCTTCTACAGCTGCATCGTATTTATCGTCTGCAACCATTCCTTCTGAGTAAATGTCGTTACCATCAACATCAACTGAGTAAGCAACTCTGTATCCTGAGTCTGATTTCTGAGGAGCTGCCCATGAAGTATTTGATATTGGGTAGTTGATAACAGAAGCTGCATCTCCATAGTAACTGTCGATAGCAACGTCTCTGTGTACAGCAAATACAGTTGCAAATCCTTTTCTAAGGTTTCTACTTGCTTCTGAAGCAGGTTCGCCTTTAACGTTTACGTTAGTAGCGTTTATACCAATGTATCCGTATCCAAGGTTGTCAACGGAAATAGCAACTATCTTATCGCCAATAGCTTCGCCATTAGTATTGTAGCTCTTAAGCTCGTCAAACTTTGCTTTTGATCCTGATGGGTTAGCTGAGTCGATTACGCCAGTGCCAACACCAGCGATCATTTCGCCGTCAGTTGTCTCTTTCATTTGAACGTATTTTGTCTTAGGAGCGCCTTTGAAGTAATTCTCATTAGCTTCAAAGTAAATAACTTTATCTTTAAACTCGATGAATTTGTATGGGCCTGCTCCCATAGGAGTAGTTGTCTTAGCTTCTATTGAAGAAAGATCTTCCCTTGTAAATCCAAACTTGTTGTTGTCATAATCATATAGGTCTTCGCTTCCATAATAGTGCATTGGAGCGATTTGAATTCCACAAATTGTGTAAACTGCTGAAGCGTCAAATCCTTTTGATTTAACTTCTACTTCGTATTTTCCAACTTTCTTGATACCTTCTATGTTAGGTACTTCTGTACCGCCTGAAGTAGCAAGTTTTTCCTTCAGAACGATATTGCCAACTCCGTCTTCGATGTCAGCTGCGAAATAGCCTTCGCTTCCGCCGTAGCCAACTCCAAGAGCTTTCCAGTCGTCGCCGTATTGAGCGATTATGTCTGCAAGAACCTGATCTTCTTCTGCAACTGCTTCTGAGTCATAGTCATCATCCATTGAATAGAAGAATGCAAACAGGTCTTTTGCGTTTGGATACATGTCTGTATAGGTTGCATAGCTTGCATTGCCATACAGGCTGTTTACCCAGTCAAGTTCGTCTGTCAAAATTTCAGTTACAAAATCTGACATAAAAGCTTTCATTTCATCACTTGGATTGTTCATTGCTGCTGAAAGTTCTGCTGGTGTTACAGCAAGTTCTTCAGCTTTTGAGTTGTTCTCTCTGTAGTTAACCATACCAATAATTGGATATGAGTAGAGAGTTGTTGATCCGGTATAAGTTGGGTCTGAGTACACATAATAGTTGAATATGATGTCATCTGCAGTCATTTCAACTCCATCACTGAATAGAACTCCCTCTTTCAACTTGATGTTGTAGGTTGTCAGGTCAGCAGATTCGTCGTAATCGACCTTTATGTCTGCTATACCTTTGTACTCGTGATCATTTCCTTCAAAGCTTCTGACTTCGCCTTCAATTGCATCGTAAACGATACCGCCGACTCTGTCGGTTGTAAGTGGTGAAAGCTGAGTCATTGTTACAGCGTCCATGTCGTATGCAGTTGTAGCAAAGAATGGGCTGAACTTCTGGCTGAATGCTGCGTAGCCGACTACAAATGGCGTGTCTTTCTCAACAACCGGAGTTTCCGGTGTGTCCGGTGTATCGACAGGTGTTTCAACTACTTCTTTAGGTGCACAGCCTGCCAACATTGAGATGACTAATACCATAGCCAGCATCAATACTAATACCTTTTTCATTTTCTTCCTCCTTTAAAATTAGCTATTTTGCAATACCGGCTGAACACGAATAGTGCAACAGCCTTTGATGAAATATAAACGCTTTGTCTAATTTTACCACAAATTAATTAATTTAGAAACCTTCTTTACAATAATGCTTCGGAAATCGAAAAGTTTATTTTTTGACAATTACAAGAAAATATCATTTTTATCTGTCACTGATTATTCTATCACTTAATATGATAAAATACAGGTTAAGAAGGAGGTTTTTTAAGTGCCTTTTGAAATAGTGAGAAATGATATTACCAAAATGAAAACTGATGCAATAGTAAATGCTACAAACTCTAGGCTTGATATGGACGGCGGTGGAGTAAGTGCTCAGATTTACAAAGTTGCTGGCAAAGATCTAATGCGAAAAGCAACAGAAGTAATAGGTCATTGTGAGCCAGGCAGTTCTGTCATCACCAAAGGCTATAATCTGCCTGCAAAATACGTTATTCATTCAGTCGGTCCTATTTGGCAAGGTGGAAACAAAAACGAGGAAGAACTACTATCTTCAGCTTACAGAAGTGCTCTGGAAATTGCAAAGAGAAACAATCTGGAATCTATTGCTTTTCCACTTATATCGTCAGGAACTTATGGATTTCCAAAAGATAAAGCTCTGAAGATAGCCACGGGCGCCATAACTGAATTTCTCTTACATAATGAAATGGACGTATATCTGGTTGTATATGACCAAAAAGCTTTTTCACTAAGTGAAAAGTTGTTTAAATTGGTAAAAGAATATATTTCAGATAATTATATTGACGAAACAAGTATCTACAAGCCAAAAGAACGTGCTCAGCAATACCGTGTTGAGATGGCTCGTGAAGTATCTGTTGAGGAGCCTATATATTCTGACTCAGGCTTTGACAATATTATTAAGAATAAGGAGCTTACTTTTTCCCAGTATTTGCTGACTCTGATTGACCAGCAAGGAAAGACCGATCCAGAAGTATACAAAAAGGCTAATATAGATAGAAAACACTTTTCAAAGATTAGAAATAATCCCGATTATAAGCCAAGTAAAAATACAGCACTTGCACTTTGTATAGCTTTAGAGTTAAATCTGGATCAGACTGCTGATCTTCTGAAAAGAGCAGGGCTTGCGCTATCTCCAAGTAGCAGTTTCGATCTTATTGTCGAATATTTCATTAAACAAAGCAATTATGACATATTTCTAATTAACGAGGCTCTCTTTTCATTTAATCAAAGCACACTCGGTGGTTAATAACGTAATATTTGTCGCCTGACAGGCGACCTTTTCATTTTAAAAACCTGTTAAGCTTGACTTAGAAATTTATAAAGGGGGATTTGAAATGAAAAGAGGTCTTGTTGAAATGGTATTGATTCTCGACAGAAGTGGCTCAATGAGCGGACTTGAATCTGACACTATAGGTGGCTTCAACTCACTAATAGATAAGCAGAAAAAAATAGAAGGCAATTGCATGGTGACCACAGTACTGTTTGATGACAGGTACGAGCTCTTGCACGACAGAATCAATCTTAGGGGTGTGCAGCCTTTGACAGACAAAGAATACTACGTAAGAGGAACTACTGCACTTTTAGATGCAGTGGGCAAAACGCTAAACAAGACCATTAATGCAGTTAAGCACACTGCTGAAGAAGAGAAACCCGAGAAAGTACTATTTGTAATAACGACAGACGGCTACGAAAACGCCAGCAGAGAATACAGTTTTGAAAAGGTAAAAACTCTTATTGAAACTCAAAGAGATAAGTACGGTTGGGAATTTATATTTCTTGGTGCCAATATTGACGCAGCAGAAACAGCTATAAAATTTGGTATCTCAGGGAACAGAGCTGCAAATTATCATGCAGACAGTGACGGTACATCTTTAAATTACAGAGTGCTAAACGATGCTGTAACCAGCCTCAGAGAGTCGAAGGAACTTAAAGATGATTGGAAAAAGGAAATAGATGAAGATTATTTGAATAGGAAGAAATAGAAATAACAAAAAAGAAGCTTAGTCTTACTAAGCTTCTTTTTCGTTATTTTTATGATGTAGGGGGATACGTTTAGTGCTTGTAGATAACATATTGTTTAGTGACAAAAATACTACCACAATCTATTAGTAATACATATCATCTGTCAAATTATAGCTATCATAAGCATTAGAAAATTTTGACTTACCGGTTTTATTGCACTCAAATCTAAGCTAGAGATGAGTAAAATCTTTGACAGTCTTATCCAAAGTTATTTCTTTATTGCTTTATCCCTAGAATCAATAAATGCCTGTACTACATCATCACCCAGGTCATTCTTAAGCATAACTTCTACAGACACTGCCTTTTCCTTAAGCTTCTGCATTTCTGAATCTGGAAGATCAATCACTGTCATCCCTGCATCTTTAAGTTGCTCTAAATTTGTCTGCTTACTATCTTCCATTAAGTCAACTGTAAATTGTTTCAATTCTATTGATACTTCATCAAAAATATCTTTGTATTCTTGTGGCATACTATCATATAGTTCTTTACTCACAATAAATAAATTCGGGTAAATAATATGATGTGTATGCACTAAATATTTTTGAACTTCTGGGAATTTTGCCGCTAGTGATGTATCATAAGGATTTTCCTGGGCTTGAACTAAACCTTGCTGCAATGCTAAATATAATTCTCCAAAGGCTAATGGAGTGGGACTAGCACCTACACTCTTCCAAAATTCCAAATGATACTTGTTTTCCAAAACCCTTATTTTTAATCCTTTAAAATCTTCAATCGTATTTATTGGTTTGCTGGATGTTGTTTCTCTAAATGATGCTGCTTGTGCAAACCAGACACCTTTATAGCCAGCATCATCAAAAGATCTCTGCAATATTTCGCTATATTCGCTATTATTTAATATTTCATCTATTTGCGGTTGAGTGCACCCTGAAAAAGCATATGGTAAATCTAACATCGCTAATTCAGGAATAAATGAAACTGCTGGAGCTGGTTGCATAACAATGCCCGAAACATCTCCTGTCTTTAAGCCTTGTAGCATTTCTCCGTATGTACCTAACTGGCTTCCAGCATAAACATCAGCCGTAATTCTTCCATTTGATTTAGCTTCAATTAATTCTTCAAACTTTTTACATACAATATCTCCAATAGAGCCCTCAGCTGCTCCATGACCCATAATAAAATGGAATGTTGCATCATTATCTGCAGTAGTATTTGCTGGTGGCGTATCACCTGGTTGCTCCTCTGTAACAGGTGTTTTAGTACCACCACAACCTGTAAGTATTAGCGAAAAAACTAGCAAAAACATAAAAATTGACTTTTTCATTCTTTCTTCACCCTTTCATTATAATTTTTATTTAAGTAAAAATAAACTTACAGCTGGTATAAATGTTATTAAGATCAAAGCTATACTGTAAGCCCCAATTAAAGGTATAGCCTTCCTTCCTACTTCCATAACTGGGGTTTCTACAAGTGGCGCGGCCACAAATAGATTTAATCCAAATGGCGGTGTAACAAGACCGATTGCTAAACAAGCAACCATAATTACTCCAAAATGGACGGGACTTATGTTAAATGCATGCACCGTTGGCATAAGAATAGGTGCCATTACGACTATTGCTGGTCCAGTATCCATAAACATCCCAAGGATAAAGAAGAAGACAACAACGATAATTAAGAATAGTGGCGCTGAAGATAGCGTTTCTGCGAAAAATATAGAAATCATTTGTGGTGCCCTCAATAAAGCCAATACTCTTGCAAAAGCTGTCGCAATAGATAATATAAATATAAGTGGTGCATATCCTCTTACAGAAGTAATTAGCATGTCCCAAATACCATTAAACTTTATAGTTTTATACACAAACAAACTAATTAATAGTGAATACACTACTGATATGCTCGCTGCTTCTGTTGGTGTAAAATATCCTGAATAAATACCCCCCAGAATTATTAATGGAGATAGCAATGCCCAACTTCCTTCTTTTAATAAATTAAGTAGCCCCATTGACCTGAGTTCTTCATAATTTTTCTCAATCTTTTCTTTATCTTCGCCATTCTTTTTGCAGTAATATACTGCGTATACCATAAGGACAACACCAATTAGTATTCCAGGCATGATACCAGCTATAAAGAGATTCCCAACAGAAGTACTAGTACATGTCCCATACAAAACAAATGGAATACTCGGAGGAATAATAACCCCCAAACTACCTGCTGTTGCTATAAGCGCAGCCGAAAAAACCTTGTCATAACCCAGGCTTGTTAATATAGGTAATGTCATCCCTCCTACCGCAGCTGCGGTCGCAGGTCCTGATCCCGATATTGCTCCGTAAAACAAACATGTAATAATCGCCGCAATAGGCATGCCCGCAGTTTTATTTCCAACAAAATAAGCAACTACATTAAATATTTTCTTAGAAATACCACCTCTAGCCATTATTACTCCTGCAAGAATAAATAGTGGAACTGCAATTATAGGTGTGCTGTCCGCACCACCAAAAATAGCTCTGATTATTGCCTCGTGTGATGTTGCCCCTGCGGCTCCTATTAGCCTAGGCCATATGGTTGACAGAACCATACTCGTCACTATGGGAAGCCCCATTAAAAGAGTAACTCCAAATACAATAAATACTACAGCTGCCATACTCGCCATGTTTATCTCCTCTCTACTCGGCTTCCGAATAATCAATTTCTACTTTCATATTTCTATTCGTTGCTATCAAAAAGATTTGTTGGATACTTCGCACTGCTACAAGAAAGAAACTTGCAGGAATTATTAAATACACTAAATACATTGGTAGTTCCATTGCTGGCGAAGTCTGTAAACTTTCTTTAATTCCAGCTACTGTTCGTATAGCATAAAAAGATAAAAAGATAAAAACTGTTATTGTTATAACCTGTAATAGAATCTCAACAGTTTTTTGTACCTTCAAATTTAATTTGCTTAACAATAAATCTACCCTCAAAACTATACCTTTTTTTATTGTAAAAGAAATACTCAAAAATACGGACCACAAATAGAAATACCTGCATAGTTCTTCTGCCCATGAAAGTGACATCCCTATAAATCTCATTACAATCTGAATAGACATGACACATGCTATTCCTATTAAAAAGAATCCCATAAAATATTCTTCTACGTGCTCATCTATAAATTTAATAAATCTCTTCATTTCTTACCGCCCTTCTAGCAAAATCCTTTTTACTAGCTATGTCTCTTGTTCACTTATTCTTATCTGCTATTAATCCCTATTCTCTTTGATAAATGATAGTTTCCTTTGAAAATAATGCCTACTTATGAGATGCAGAATGGTTTGGAAGCACATATTCCCCATTTTCATTTTTTAAAATCTTACCTTTTACCACATTATGTTTCGGAGTGTAAATATCATTAATATTCCAGCATCCTGGAGTTGGTACTGCAATGTTCTCCATTGGTATATCCAAAAGGAATGGCCTATTGCTTGCAATTGCTTCTTCTAATGCTGGCTTAAACTCATCTGCAGAGGCAATCTTAATCGAATCAACTCCATATGCCTTTGCTACATCTGCCCAGTTCGGAGTATATGGATTCCCGTCAGGTGTAGTAAATACTGTTCCAAATTTCGTTTTGTAGTTGCTATATTCAAGACCTGCAATCGTACCAAATGCCGAGTTGTTCATAACTATCCAAATTACTGGTATGTTCTGCTCAACAGCTGTAGCTAATGTGCTAGGATTTATTCCAAATCCGCCATCTCCTACTAATGTCAATACGACTTTATCAGGAGATGCAAGTTTTCCTCCAATTAACGCTGATCCTCCAAATCCCATGGTTGCAAGTCCAGAACTGTGATGTATCGTTCCTGGTATAGTGATGTCAAACTGTTGAGCTACTCCATTTTTATTCCATCCTACATCAGTAAATATTACTGTATCCTCTGGTATTACTTCTTTTACATCTTTCAATATTCTTTGTGGTGTCATTGGAAATCTTGAATCATTTGATATGTCTGTATTTGAGTTTCTAAATTCTTCCCTGTTTGTTTTTATCATTTCTCTAAGCTCTGGTTTATCGATGCCCTGTGGAGCCAGCTTTCTGGCTTCTTCAAGTATTTGTTGTAGTGCATATTTTAAATCTGCTATAGCCCCTATGCTTACAGGGTAATTCCTGCCTATTTCTGCAGGATCTATATCTATTTGAAGAAATTCTGTTTTACTCATATCGAAGCTTGCTCCTGGATACCAACTGGAACTGTCAGCTTCTGCAAACCTTGTTCCAAGGCCCAGCAAAACATCTGCATTTGCCGTAAATTTATGGGTAAATTCCAAACCCCAGAATCCTGTTTGCCCTAACATTAATGGATGTGTATCTGATATGCATCCTTGACCCATGAGCGTACGAGATACAGGTATATCTAGGAAATCCACAAGTTCTTCCAGTTCTTTTGATGCATTGGCCAGTAGTATTCCACCACCAGCGTGTATAACAGGATCTTTAGCTTCAATCAGTTTTTTTGCTATTGCTCTGGCAGCTTCAGGAGCTAATGCAGGTCTGATTGTTTCTGAGCTGTCTTTGTACGTTCTGGCAAACAAGTCTTCTTCTATTTCTACTGAGAATACGTCCATTGGTACGGATATTAGTACTGGTCCTGGTCTTCCACTTTCTGCCAGTCTGAATGCTTTGTCAAGTATTTCAGGTAGTGCTTCTGCATCATCTATTCTCCAGGCTCTTTTTACGATTGGTTTCAAAATTTCATATTGTGAAGCATCTGAATGAAGGTTAACTTCCTGATGGGGATGTTTCCCGTAGTAATATCTTGGTACATCTCCAGCTATTACAACCATTGGTATTGAGTCGAATGATGCATTTGCTACTCCAGTTACTGTGTTTGCAAGTCCTGGCCCTAGGTGGCACATTACTACTCCGGCTTTTTTCTTTAGCCTTGCATATCCATCTGCTGCCATAGTAGCTAGCTGTTCATTTCTAAATGATATATACTTTATTTTTTCGCTTCTAGATAGTGCATCGAGCATTCCGATGACTGTATGGCCACATAATCCGAATATATACTCTACTTCTCTGCGTTCGAGGTATTCAACTACTTGATCTGATACTAATCTTTTCATTTTCTCCTCCTTATTCTCTAACTTCTCTTTCAGGTTCATAAAATTCTCCAAACAGTTCTTCATCTGATGGTCTGTCTTCTGGTATTTCTTTTGACACCCAAGTTACATTCATGTAGTGTTTCAGGTTCACGTTCTCTGAGGTTGCATTTCCTCCCCAGGTTCCGCATCCTATGCTTGATGTCATTGGCATTCCATTTGTGAATGCTCCTGCATTTGCTTTTGATTGTGGCTGTCTAACCATTATTCTTCCTACCTGTGCTTCTAGTGCCAAGTTGTGGATGTTTGCTTCATTGTAGGAGTAGATTCCCACACTATGTCCTTTTCCTCCAACATTGTGTATTGATTTGATAATTTCTACTGCGTTTCCAAATTCTCCTTTGTACTCATGTACTGCCAATACTGTGGATAGTTTCTCTCTGCACCAAACGTCTTCATAGCTGGTTGTATAGCTGCCTGTACCAGTTGCCATTAGGAACTTTATATCGTCCTTTACGGTAAATCCTGCCTGTCTGGCCATCTCCTGTGGTGATTGAGCTACTGAATCTGCTAGCCTGTGACATTGTTCATCCCACATAATTTTTTTGACTGCTTCCTGTTCCTTTTGATTAAGTAAATAGCCTCCGACTTCTTGCAGCGCATTTACGGCTTCTTCGAATATGCTTTCATGGATTACTATGTTTCCATCTGCTGAGCAGCCTGAGCCAAAGTCTGATGTCTTTGATAGCATTGTGTTATATGCTGCCTGCCACAATTCATCTTTTGCGGATTCATCCCATACCATAGTCGCATTGCCTGCCCCTACTCCATATGCAGGTGTGCCTGAATGATATGCTCTTCTTACTACTCCCTGTCCTCCGGTAGCTATTACTAAGTCGCATTTTGTGTTTAATGCTTCTGACAGGCTCTTATTAACTTTTGCTTTCCCCTGTCCAAGTATCTGAATTAGGTCTTCAGGTGCTCCAACCTGTCTGAGTCCTTCTCTCATTAGCTCTATTGTCTTTCCTCCAGTTTTTACTGCTCTTGGATGTGGAGAAAAGATTATTGCATTTCTTGCTTTTAGTGCGTAGATTGAATTACCCGCAGGTGTAAGATCTGGGTTTGTAGCTGGTACTACGCAGGCTATTACTCCTACTGGTTTTGCGTATTTTACTATTCCTTTTTCTGGTATCTCTTCTATTATTCCTACACTCTTTTGTCTTAGTGCATCTCTTAATACGCCTCTGATTTTGTATTTCTTGTTCTCTCTGCTTACGAAGTCTCCCATTTTACTTTCTTCGATGCTCATGGCCACCAGTTCTTTGAATGTCTGAGAGTTAGCTACTTTCCAGGCAATAGCCTGTATTGTTCTGTCTACTTCTTCCTGGCTCCATTTTTCAAAGATTTTCTGTGCTGCATCTGCTCTTGCAAATTTCTCTTCAATCTCATCAATTTGATCTTGGTCGAGCTTTGCGTATACTTCTTCCATCGAACTCATTCTGCTCATACAATTACCTCCTATAATAAATTAACGATATATATTTAGAAATTTACACTAAATATAATTACTTTAGTGCTGTTTTAACAAATCCTTTGAACGGCCAGCTTTTAAGATATATGAATCAGTTGTATGTCCAACTAAACCTTGAATTTTCTTTGCAGCTTCAATCAACTTAACAATATCGATATCTGTTGATATCCCCATTTCATCCATCATGTGAACAACATCTTCTGATGAGACATTACCTGCAGCACCAGGAACAAATGGGCACCCACCCAGGCCTGCCAGAGATGAATCGAAATTGGTGAACCCAGCCATCATTCCTGCAAGTATATTTGCCATTCCCATACCTCTGGTATTATGGAAATGCAGCCACCATTTAACTTCAGAATATTTATTTTTCATAAAGTTGCACATCTCGTAAATCTGATTTGGTACTGCCATTCCAGAAGCATCAGAAAGAGAAATCTCTGTAACGCCAACATTTATATACGCTTGAACAATACTGTCAACATCAGATAATGGAATGCTGCCTTCCCACGGTGACCCAAAAGGCATAGAGATTGAACCTGATACTTCAAGCCCATGAGAAGTTGCATATTCTACATTGTCTGCGAAGCTGGAAACGCTTTCTTCAGGAGTCATGTTAATATTTGCAAGATTATGCCCTCTGCTTGCTGACACATTAAGTTTAACTTTTCTGCATCCGCAGTTTATCGCTCTTTCAATCCCTTTTCTATTTGCCACAAGTGCACGGAATTCAATATCTGCAATATTATTGAATTTTAAAAACAACTCGTCTGTATCAGCCATTTGAGGTACAGCTTTGGGGCTCATAAAAGAACCCAGTTCAATTACTTTAAATCCCACTTCAATAAGATCTTCTATCAACTCAACTTTATCTTCTGTACTTATAATTTTATCTTCATTTTGAAGCCCATCACGTAAGCCAACTTCACAAATATTTACTTTAGTTGGAAGTATCATATTTATCTCCTTTAAAATTTTCTGACAATTCTATCTTCTTTAATCTTATTTTAATAGGGGTTGAAAGTCCAATACCTATTTTATATAATAATTATAGAATTTAACTATGATAAGAAATATTTATAATCTGCTCTTCACGTTGAATATATTGATTTTTAGTGATATATTGCTTTTGAATGATATTTCTAATTTAATATGTTTTCTATAATTTTTTAGTAGTCTGTCACTTGTCATGTAAAGGAGATATATTATGACTCTACAACAACTAAAGTATTTTGTAGAAATGTGCTACACTCTTCATTACACAAAAGCAGCTGAAAGTTTAAATATTTCACAGCCTAGCTTAAGTTATGCTTTATCGCAGCTTTCTGAAGAGCTCGGAGTAGAATTGTTTTTTAAAGTAGGGAAAAAAGTTCAAATGACTGAATACGGAGAAGCTTTTCTTCCATATGCAGAAAGTGCACTAAATATTCTAGCTCAAGGTGAGCAAAATCTAAAAAAAATGATTAACCCAGCTGCAGGTATAATAAATTTTGGATACATTTATACTGTAAGCTTTGATGCTGTTCCGAGTCTAATTGATGAATTTTATGAAGATCAGGGAAATAGAGCTATTCATTTCAACTTTTTAGTAGATAAGACCCAGTCTCTAATAGACAAATTACTCGATGGCTCATTAGATGTGGTTTTAGCTCCTCTTCCAGAGACAGTTAATGAAAATATTGACTCTTTGCCAATATTTGATCAGGAATTGTATTTTGTAGTATTTAATGATCATCCGTTGGCGGATAAAAAATTAATTTCACCAGAAGACTTCAAAAATGAAAAATTTGTAATGATTAATAAGAAAACTGATTTATATATGCAAACAGAATCGTTATTTAAAAAATCAAACATTAAGCCTGAAATTGTTTTTAAAGTCGATGAATGTAACTCTATGGCTGCCTTTGTAGGTGCAAAACTAGGTGTTGCTATCATGCCAAATATCCCTTCACTCGAAAGTTATAAAATCACAGCTATTTCTTTTGAGAATAATTTGATGAGTAGAAAAATCTGCCTGCTATGGAATAAGAAAATGCCACCAACCCCAGCACTCGAAAGCTTCCTCAATTATAACCACTCTATGAGATGGGAGATTGGCCCTAAATACCCTAGGTCGGTATATTCAATAAATAGTAATTAGATTTGATTGGCATAGAGAATATTACTTGTCAAAAAGAAATATTCTTTGAAAGAACCTGCTTTCGATGGTAAAATATTCTGGTACTTATCACCATTGAAAGCAGGTTTATTATGAGGAATAAATTAAATTTATCATATGCAATCGCACAAGGTACATACTGGATGTACTTTTGTGTAATAATCAGCTTTTCATCCGTTTACCTGATTGCTAAAGGCTATTCCAACACAGAGATAGGCTGGATACTGGCCTTGCTTAATGTTATTTCAGTGATTATGCAGCCAGTTTTTGCTGATATGGCAGATCGTTCAGAAAAGCTTACTCTGGTTCAAATTACGGTAATTTTTTCAGCAATCCTCGTAGCTCTTACAGTATTATTGTTTGCAATGAAAGAAAAATCTCTAATCCTGACCACTTCTTTTATAACCATAGGTGCTCTTCTCATGTCACTTCAACCACTTATCAATGCTATTGCATTTAACTACAGCAGTTTTGAAATACCAATAAATTATGGAGTCGCAAGAAGTGGTGGCTCGATATTCTATTCAGCACTTAGTGTAGTTATGGGTTCTCTTATCGTGACATTTGGCATAATAACTGTTCCAGTAATTGGAACGGTAGTGCTTCTTTTATTTATTGGCTCACTTATCACAACTGAAGCTATGTATAATAAATATAACCACACCGATGTAAAAGAAGCCGACAGAGCCAGAGCAGCACGCCCTGACCAGCCGGTCTCATTTATCACTTTTGCAAAGAAGAATAAAATGCTTTTCATATTCTCTATAGGTACACTGATGGTCTATTTTCAAAACGCAGTTTTAAATAACTATTTGTTTCAGATAATTGTTCCAATTGGTGGTACTGAAGCACTCATGGGTCGACTGTTCTCCTTTATGGCAATATTAGAACTACCAGCCCTCTTCTTTTTCAGTAACCTTAGAAAGAGATTCAGCTATGAAACCATGTTGAAAATCGCATCTATTGGCTACATATTTAAGGTTTTTCTTACTTACCTATCCAAAACTGCAGGATTTGTATACGTTGCTTTCCTGTTTCAAATGATTTCATTCCCTCTTTACCTGGCATCCTCTGTACATCTAGTAGATGAAGTTTTAGAAAGAAGTGATGCTATCAAAGGACAGTCTCTAATAACAGGTATGATGACACTAAGCGCGGTCTTTGCAAGTCTTCTTGGCGGAGTAGTTCTAGATATCCAAGGCCCATCCAGCCTTTTGTTATTCAGCACCCTGCTTTGCATTGCAGGAACAATTGTAGTATTTATTTCAGTGGGCAAGATAAAAGCCTAACTTGAATATTTCCCGTCCCATACGATGTCTTTATATCCCTTTTTGTCAGTATCACCTTCAGTACTGAAAAAAAGCACATGAGAGTTGATGTCAAGTTTAAGTTCTTTTCTCATCCAGGCTAAGTTGTCATTTATCATAATTTCAGCTACGCAACCAAATGCGGCTGCTCCACTTTCACCTGATATTAATCTAATGTCCTCACCCATCGGATTCCCGAGCATCCTCATTCCTTTTGCTGCGGTATAGTCAGGGCAGGAAATAAAATACTCTGCTGTATTTTTCAGTATTTCCCAGCCAATTGTACATGGTTCACCACAAGCAAGACCTGCCATAATAGTATCCATGTCTCCTGTGACGATTCTAAGCTGTCCATCGTCAGACTCTGCCGTTCGAAAAATACAGTCTGCTTTATTTGGCTCTACAACTGTAATTATGGGTTTTTCATCTACATAAATAGATGAAAATAACCCAGCTACCGCAGCTGCCATCGAGCCAACGCCTGCCTGCAAAAAGATGTGTGTAGGTCTTTTAACACCAAACCCTAGAAGCTCTTCATACGCTTCGTAACCCATAGTACTATATCCCTGAATTATCCAAGTCGGGATATCCTCATAGCCTTCCCATGCGGTATCCTGTACCATAACCCATCCATTTTTTTCTGCAAGGCTATTTGCCATTCTTACAGCATCGTCGTAGTTCCCATCAATTATTGATGCCTCTGCACCCTCTTTTCTGATATTCTCAAGTCTCTCCAAAGAACTTCCCTTTGGCATAAGAACAACTGATTTTTGTTTCAGTTGATTTGCAGTCCAAGCAACTCCCCTGCCATGATTTCCATCTGTAGCGGTTACAAAGACCATTTCACCAAGTTGTTTTCTGGTATCATCGGATACTAATTCATTGTAAGTCATCTGTGCTATACTTTTACCGAGTTTTTCTGCCAATACATTACCTATTGCGAAGCTACCTCCAAGCACTTTAAATGCATTGAGTCCAAATCTGTAGGATTCATCTTTGACGTATACTCCACCAAGACCGAGCTCAGCTGCCAGATTTTTCATGTTTCGTAGTGGCGTTTTTTTATACATTGGAAAGCTGTTGTGAAACTGCATTACATCTTTTGCAACTTGCCCATTCATAATCTGAAGATAGTCAGTGTCATAACTCTTATTCTTCAAACTGGCAATCTTAAAGTTTTCAACCATGGAAATCCTCCTTAAAACAAATATCTCCAAGAAAGTAAAAAGTACTCTTGTTGAAAATTCTATCAATCAGCTGACCAAAGTGCAACAACAATCACTTATTCTGTCATTCCTATTTCATATGAAATTTGGTTGTAATTTGGATAAATATCAATCATATACCCCTTAGTTAATAATTATTACTATTATTAATGGTCTTTAGATTTATAAAAGCGCCTCAGAATATTCTGGGGCGCTTTTATTACATTAAGCTGGGATATTATCTATTGTATCTGTTGAAACAAAATTTGTTGCTTTTTCCCTAATTTTTTTCTATCTTTGTAAGCAGGAACCTATTGAAATTTCTCCTGTAAATTTTCCGTCTAAATATACAATCTTCCCAGATTTTATTGTTGTCACAGGCCAACCAGTTAGTTCCCAACTATCATAAATGGAGAAGTCTGATCTGCTAAATAATTGGTCTGCATTTACTTCTTTAGTCAATTCCATGTCGATAATTACAATATCTGCATCGCTCCCGATTATCATTGACCCTTTTTGGGGGTATACGCCAAAAGTCTTAGCTGGATTCTTAGTTAATTTCTCAATAACTAACTCAATAGGTATTTTTCGTTTTATTACCCCTTCATTAAGTAATACTGAAAGATGTGTTTCTGTTGCAGGATAACCTGGCATAACATCCCAAATGTTATTGCTAGAGAGATTCTTTTCATCTTTTGTAATAGTTACATTATCTGTTCCTATCGTATCTATAGTCCCCTCTACAACAGCATTCCATAGCTCTTCTATATCGTCCATGCTACGAATAGGAGGTTCCATTTTTATTGCATAGCTCTTCGTACTATTATAATCAATAGATAAATAAGGAGATGTAGTCTCTACTTTTACATGTTTATTGTCTTTTTTAATTTCTCTTAAGCTTTTTATAGTTGCAGCAGTTGAAATGTGGACTAAATAAATATCTACTCCCATTTTTTTTGCGAGGTAAGAAATCCTAATTGCTGCCTCTTCTTCTGCCATATCGGGATGTGTGTCGCTCCAATCTTTCAATTCAGTAAGTATTGTATGTTCGTTTTTAACTATTTCAGTTGCTCTTCTTACCAAGTCTCTATTTTCTGTATGAACACAAACAATGCATTTCTTATCAACTTTACCTATTTGACTTAATACATCTACAATAAACGCATCATCTACATCTGGCATTATCCCTGGGACACCATTCATATACAGTTTGAATGAAGCTACTTTTAATTGATCAACATAATTAACAATTTCTTTTTTCTGTATATCATTATTTATAACTAAATGTGGGATTATATCAACGCTAGAAAATTTGTTTATCTGATTTTGTATTTCAGGGAAGCTTTCAAAATGCGAATCCTTAGTTGCAAAATAGCACCCTACAGTAGTAACTCCACCAGCTATTGCTGCTTTTGTCTCAATTTGTAACTCTTCTTCTAGTGGAGCGAATATTCCTAGGTGGACATGCGGGTCTATTAATCCAGGTGATACATATTTATTATTTGCGTCGATTACTTTATCAGCATTAAGAACAGTATCTGACAAAATTGCTATCTTCCCATTTTTAATACCTATATTAAGCCGAAAAACTCCCTCACCTGGAACTATTACATTCCCATTATTGATAGCTAAATCAAATGTGTCTCTATTTTTTGAGAATACAGGTGTTGTTTTATGATTATTAATAATATTAACATTTTTTTCATTATTCGAACCGCTAGTTTTATTTACCGACTCAATATAGTTTTTGAAATAGTCATTAGCCATTTATATCCCTGCCATCGATATTTTTTATACAATCTATCGCAGCGTCTCTAGCATTTCTAACTTCAGATTCGTTACCTGAAATATACATTCTTCCAAATCTTCCTACTGGATCAAATGTTATCAGTTTTATTTCTGAGTTCTTCTCTACTTCATTAACCACATAAGATATATAAGCTGCTGGTTCAACTTCCATTATGAAAAGAGTCTCACCTGGTACTAACAAAGATCCATATCGATTACTTCTATTGATTAGTTGTGCTTGATAAGGATCTACATTAGAAATAATCTGCTCTGAGATTATCTGTGGTTTAATTCTATCTAATATACTAAATGAGCATGTTTGCAATATGGCATCTCCTGCTTCTTTAATATCTTCGACATTATTGGAATGCAATTCAATCTCGCCATACTCCCTTTCAACTATCTGAAATCCAGGTCGTACGCCGGTTTGCTTCATTGCAACATCTAAAAGTTTATAAACACCGCTTCCTGGTTCTATTTCAATATAGAGTTGAGCCATCCCTGCTAAACAGATATCACCCTTGACCACAGTTCCTGTAGCTGCAGCATATTGAGGCTGCATATTATCAATAATTATAAAAGTTCTTAAATTAATTTTTTCTTTCATAAGTTACCTCATTTCTGAGTTTCGTAATTCTTACATTATTCTATAAAAGTCATTACTTCCTGACCTGGTCTTGCAATAACATGAACAGAAACTACTTCTCCAACTTTCTTTGCAGAGGCTGCACCTGCATCAACCGCTGCTTTAACTGCTCCGACATCACCATCAATAATAACAGTCACTAACCCTCCGCCGATTGTCTTTTTACCCACAATTTCAACATTTGCTGCTTTAACCATCGCATCTGCTGCTTCAATAGCTGCTACTAACCCTCTTGTTTCAATAAATCCTATAGATTTCATGTTAACCCTCCATATTCTTATTTTTCCTGGTTATCTACAATTCCGATTACTGCTGCATCTATTGGCGCTCTCTCATTAAACACAGCCGTTCTTGCTATACTCCCAACGGTTACAATGACAGTTTCATTTACTCCGCAACCTATTGGATCTGCAGCAACTAAGTATTCTCCAGATGCTTTCCAATTTTTGTCAAGTTTCTCAACAATCAAAAAGCTCAATCCATTGAGTTCTTGGTTCTTAATAGTAGATACGCATTTATCACGCACTTTGCACAATATCATACTAAAACTCCTTTACTTATTTAAAATATCTGCAATAGCATCAAATACGATGTCTAATTCTTGTGTTTTAGTGTAAAAGTGTGGAGCAACCCTAATTACTTCTCCTCTAGCTGAAGCAATAATATTTTTCTTTTTTAATTCGACTTCAACATAGTGTGAGTCTGGCACTAGCACAGCAGTAGTTGATCCCTTTTTACTTACGTCAAATGGGCTAATAGTTGTAAGGCCTCTCTTAATGCAGGCTTCTAGTGCATAACCACTCAAATAATCTATTCTATCTTTAATTCTTTCTGGTCCTACCTCATTTATTATCTCTAAACCAGCTCTAGCCGCATATGCATTTAAAACAGGTGGTGTACCTGTGTCAAATCTTCTAGCATCAGATGCATAGTCTAAATATCTAGTTTGGAACAAAAATGGATTCTCTTGCCCAAACCAACCCGTAACTGCTGGTTTTAATAAAGGTATCAATTCTTTTCTTACATACATGAATGCTACCCCTGGTATACCAAAGAGATATTTCAAATTGCCTGAAGTAAATATGTCAATATTCATTTCTTTTACATCTACAACGTCAGTACCAAGGCATTGATAAGCATCTACTAAGATAAGCGACCCTTTCCTATGGGCTATCTCGGCTATTGCTTTAATATCCTGTTTAAATCCATTCAAATAATATACTTGGGTTATAGAAGTTAGCAAAGTCCTGTTATCAATATATCTTTCGTATTCAGAAAGATCTATTTCATGATGTTTATTAACATTTATCAAGTCAATCTTTGCTCCATATTTTTGATGAGCAAGCCAAACATGATCTACTGTCGGAAATTCAATATCAGTTGCGACTATTTTATTTCTTGCTCCTGTATAATCAAGTGAACTGGCAATTGAGGAAATTGTCTCCGATACTGATGAAGATATTACTATTTCTTCAGGGGATGCATTGATTAACTTGGCAAACTCAACCTTTGCTCTATTAACTTCATCGATCCAGCCTTCCCAATCCATTCCTATTGTCAGCCAATTGTCTAGATAAGATTCTATAGCTTTTCTTACTCGTATTGACTGAGCACTTTGAGAGCAGTTTCCAACGTGAACGACATCCTTTAATATTGGGAATTCCTGCCTCCATTTTTCAATTTCACTCTCACTTATCAATTGTCTATATGGAAGCTTTTTTACAATACTATTTCCATGGATATCTGACTGTAGTATATTCTCATTAACTGACTGCTGAGAATATGACTCAACTTTGTTTGTAAAGACTGAAGAAATAGCCTCTTCTGATACCTTCGACTCATTTTCGCTTGGAATAGAAGCATTCGTGAATTTTGAGCCCGTAAATGGTATGAATTTGACTCCTTTTCTTTCTGCTACTTCTCTTGCGATTGACGTAACTATGTCATTTTCGCTAATTTGAATGAATTTTTCTCCTTTAATTACCGCCGATTCTACATCCTCACCTGTGAAAAACTTCCTCATATGACACACCTCTTAACTATTTGACTTTTCATCCCCAACGACTTCTAAAAATATTCCCATCAAACTTTCTGATGGTCTGGCAATGACGTGAGCCGAAACAAGCTCTCCAACCCTATTAACTGCTGCTGCTCCCGCATCAACCGCAGCTTTTACAGCTCCAACATCTCCTTCAATAACCACAGTCACATACCCAGCACCAATTTCAATTTGTTTCAAAATTTTTACATTTGCTGCTTTAATCATCGCGTCTGAAGCTTCACAAGCAGCTACAAATCCTTTGGCTTCAATAAAACCATACGACATTATACCAGCTCCTTTATATTTATTTATTGTTAGGTTGATTTATACAAGAATCTAAGCCTAAAGTTATTCTCTATTAAGTACATAGTAATGTCTTCTAGTCATATGCTCTTTTTTTCAATTGTTCTCCATTCTTACCTTCGAAAGTCAATCCCCATCCACTTAATACTGCAAATGACATTACCAAAAATAGAGCCCATGGATGAAAAGTCGAATAAGACAAGTCTATCAAGTTAATATTTGGTATGAATGGATAATCTGCTGTCATTCCTTGTATAAAAGATGCAACAACTATTAAAAAGGCACTTGTACCAGGTATAATAACAGGAAGAGTAAAAGAGAAACAGTCTAATAAATTTGCCCTTCTATATGGATGTATGTCATGCATTTGTCCTAATTTATTAGAAATTGGTGACACAAGTACAATTGCAGGCGAGACATTTGCGGCCATAAATACATTTGCTACCAAAGTAGAAATTGCAATAATTATTTCTGCTCCTCTTTCAGTTGTTGCAAATTTACTGTTTTCCATTGAAGAAATGAATCTATCTAATAGACCACTATAAGTTACTACCCCAATTAATCCAGCTATTGCATACAGAAAAATTATTGCACTTGCCATATTTTGAACACCTTCGAAAACATATCCTGATAACATCCCGTCTTTCATAAATATAACATCTTTAAAGGTAAATATTTTAAATATTAACCCAATAAAGGTACCTGATATTATCCCCCATACTGCAGCAATAAAGACATTCTTTTTCTTAAATGCAATAATTAACAATATTGTAACTGGTATTAACATCAACAACCCTAGAGGATTGCTAAATTGTTCTAATAAATTATCTGATGAAAGTATTTCACCACTACTACCAAGGATAAAATACCCTGTACAAGCTATAGCTGCTGCTACCAAACAATACTTAAGTCGCGAAAATACAACACTTCCCACATCCGCAACACCATTAATATACTTATATTCTTGTGTTGTTGCAGATGCGATTGTTGTATCTGAAATAGGTGCAAGATTATCACCAAAAATTGCACCCGATAGTATAGCCCCAGCTAAATAAACCGGATGCCCACCTAATAATATCCCCGCAGGATAAAACAATGGAAATCCAGTAAATATCGTACCTAGAGAAGTGCCAGTTGCAGTAGAGATTAGACAGGTTGCAATAAAGGTAAAAACTACATAAGGTGCTCCTGCAACACCTAATTTACTACCTAAAAATACTAACCCTTGAGCAATCATACCTTTAGCCATAAGTTTTGAAAATATTCCAACCACTAAAAATATTAGTGATAAAATACTTATCATTGGCGTCAACATTCCTTCTACGACTCCATCCCAATAAGTTGCCCAATCTTTAGAAAGCAATGAACCTATAATAAGCGAAACTACTGCTCCCATAGCTAGTGCAGTCATATCATACACTTGACCTACTATCAAAAATACAATGCATAATACAATAAACAGCGCTAATGGAATAAGAGCCATAATATTCCCGCCAAAAAAATCTATCCTCACATCTTTTTTTTCTTTCACGATATTTCCTCCTTAAATAATATTAGTAATACAATTCCTATTAGATAATCGAAATAACATCTATAAGCCATTACAATAAATATTCTATTTCTAACCAGAAGGAGTCAAGTCAATTTTATGCGATTTTATTTGCTTTTATGTATAAATCTTTTTGTCACGTCTAAAAAGTAATCAATTTCCTCCATAGATGTGTAATAATGAGGAGCAACTCTAATTCCTCCTACTCCAGAAACATACCTTAATGAGCAATATACATTTTTTTCTCTATACTCTCTCATTAATTCTCTTTCTTTTTCTATCCCTCCTTTGAGATTAAAAGTACAAATCCCCGAAATGTTTTTTTCTGATAAGTCACCGCTAATATGTACACCAAGTTCCATTAAAGTTTCTTGAATCTTTCTTCTCCTTTCTAAAACTTGTGCCTCAATTACTTCTTGCCCATGTTTAGATATAACTTCGAAGCTTTTGGCCAATCCAAAAGCACCTAAATAATTTGGAGTCGCGCCTGTTTCAAATTTTGAAGCGCTAGTCTCTAACAAAAAACGATCAAAAGGTGTTCGAGTTGGTGATGCTAAATAACTGTCCCATCCAATATCTGGACTTTTAGTATTGAAATAACAGTAGAAATCTGGTTCCACATCATCTACAATTTTCTTATTTATATACATAAATCCCATCCCAAATGGATTGCGAAGCCATTTATGTCCACCTGCACAATAAAAATCAATATCATTATAATTCAGGTCAATACTAAGTGCTCCTACTTCCTGAATGCCGTCTACTATCAAATAAGCTCCTATCTCTTTTGCAAATTCCGAAAATTTCTTTAAGTCGACCCTGTACCCATTAATTTCCTGAACCGAACTTACTACTATTACTCTTGTGTTTTTATCTGCTACTTTTTTAAAATCTTCAACTGTTACAATACCATTGTTAGTTTTAACCTGTCTAATCTCAAACCCTATTTTTTTTTGTTTTTGAATCCAACAAAATACAGTACTAAAAAACTCCAAATCACACACTAAAACATTGTCACTTTTTTTAAGTTTCAAACTATTAGCTATCATTCCAAGTCCGTGAGATGTACTTTCAATAAAAGAAATTGTATCTTTTTCGACATTTAAAACGTTAGCAATTAATCCCCTCCCTTCAACAAATTTATCATACATATTTACAGTTAATGTTGTTGAATCTTGATCGAAATTCCTAAATGTTTCTATTGTTTCATAGGCTGTTTCTAGTACTTCATCATGAATTTTACCTATTGTAGCATTATCTAAATATGCAGATTCCATTTTCATTTCCCCCTATCTTTTCAAACATGCTATTCTATTATTTGAATATCAACTGAATTATTTTATCTAAATTTACATCCTAATTAATGTATTTACATTGCTATATTTTTATGAAGTATTTCATTCTTTGTTAATCTTACTAATAAAATAGCATAAAGATTTTAAATATTCTGTAAACTGCTTTACAATTTATTTAATCATGGACAAATTATTTTTTCTTTCTTATAATCTAATTGAGGTGATCGTATGTATGACATTAATCTCTTTAATCATTTTGACGAAAATGCAATTTCATCCCCATGGATAAAACTACCTTCGCAAGACTGGAATAAACTTACTAGCCTAGGTGAACGTAATTTCTATAAAAAAAATACGATAATTTACAATTGCAATGAATATTCTAATTATGTATATATAGTTGATTCAGGGAAAGTTGAATTATATATACTTGATTCTTTGGGAAACAATAAAATTATAGGAGTATGTGGAAATAGCAGCTTGTTTGGAGAAATACAATTATTTGATGATAAACCGAATTTTTGTACCGCAAAAGTCTCTGTTGATGCCTGGATTTATAAAATGCATAAAGATGTTTTTATGGAAGCAATATCAAATAACCATCAATTAATGTTGGCAAATCTCTATAATTTAGCAACAAAAATTAGAATTCTTTACACTCAAATTGAATTTCTTTCCTTTAAACCTTCTGATGCAAAAATTGCTTTAATGTTAATTTCAATGTGTAAGGATTTTGGACTAAAGACAGAAAACAACGAATATAAATTAAATATTACTTTCACTCACAACGATTTAGCTAATATAACAGGTCTTAGTAGGGTAACAGTTTCTAATACTCTTCTTAAATTTATCGAAAAAGGTTTTTTAAGAAAGGAAGGAAGCGAATATTTTATCGTCGATATTTATTCTCTTCAAAAATTAGTTGAATAAATAAGTCATTTTAGATAGCCTATTGTTATTATATTTCTGAACAAGATTATAAGATTAAGGTTCTAAAATATTTGGTGCTAGGGATTACTTATTAACACCAACTATTATAGAACCTTAAAATATTGCCTTATTCACTTTATATTACTAAATTATTATTAAATCTATTAATTTATCTTGAGTCAGATTAACTCGATAATCTTACTACTCCATTCTATAATTAACGCTTCTATATTTGCCACATAATACAATACTTATTGACCCATCACTTCGCAAAGAGTTTTTAAATCCGCCCATTTTCTATCAATATAATCTTGCAAATCGGATATTTGTTCTTCTGTCAGGTGTCTATACTTCTTCATAGAAGACAAATAATCATTCAACGGTAATGGATTTCTAACGTCAACATTTAGCTTGAACTTCCCATTTTCAACTTCATAAATTGGCATAAATCTAGTTTGCACACCTTTTCTTGCGATTTCGATACTCTTTTCATGAGGATAGCCCCATCCAGTTGTACAAGTGTTATAAATATGGATGTATACAAGCCCCTCTTTAATTGTTTTTGCTTTTTCTAGTTTCTTAACTAAATCTGGCATATAAGCTGGAGAAGCTGTCGCCATATATGCAATATTATGCATAGCCATAATCATTGGCATATCTTTCTTATGAGTCGCTTTCCCATCGCTTTTTGACCCAACGGGTGTAGTTGATGTCCATGACCCAAGTGAAGTTGAACTACTTCTTTGAAACCCTGTGTTCATATAGCCTTCGTTATCATAACAAATATATATAATATTGTCTCCTCTTTCAGCAGCACCCGATAAAGCTTGGAAACCAGCATCAAGTGAAGCACCATCACCAGCAAAGGCTACAACATTGACATCTCTTCCAATCCGTTCATAGTATTTTTTAATACCAGTCAGCATAGATGCTGTATTATCTAATAAAGGGAAAAATACTGGTATTTTCATTCCTGTTTTATCTGCCCATCCAACACTTTGTACTCCGCCCATACATCCTGGGGGTATAGCTACAATTGTATTTGGCCCAAATACTTGTAATGCTGTTCTCATAGACAGTTCGACATTACAGCCTAAACAAGCAGTTATACCAGGACTAACCATATCTTCATATGACTGTAATTTTTCAGCTAGATTCATGTTTATCTCCCCTTCCTGTTTATCAGCCAATAAGTCTTATTTTCAATTCTATTTCCCTTATCGGCTTCAATAACCTGTTCCAATGCTTCGCTAATTAATTCCGTTGTCAAATCTTCGCCGCCTAAACCACCTACAAATGGTACTGTTGGTACAGCCTTAAGATTGCTAATTGCTGACATTATTTCCTGATATACAATGCCTGTATGCCATCCAAAGCTAACATTTCTATCAATTACTCCTATAGCTTTCCTATCCCTTAACAATTCAACAACTTCATCTTTAGGAAACGGCCTTAAGGATCTAATCTTTACAAGACCAGCTTTGATGCCACTATCTCTTGCCGAATCAACTGCTACTCTTGCAGCTCCTGTTAGTGAGCCCAATGTAACAAGAACATATTCTGCATCATCCATCCTGTATGGTTCAACTAATCCAAAATAATCTCTTCCAAATTTTTCAGCGAATTCATCATTCACTTCTTTAATAACAAGCTTAGCATTATCCATAGCTTGCATATGTAGTTCCCTGTAGTACTGTAAGTAATTCCCTGGTGTCAGTGGGTCTACAGCCATGGGAGTTTCTGGATCCAGTCTTACATGAGTAGGATTGTATGGAACTATAAACTTATCTACTTCTGCTTGTGTAGGTACTTCAACTCCTTCTGTCATATGAGACAAATAAAAACCATCATAACAGATATTGATTGGTAACAGAACATCATTATCTTCTGCAATTTTAAATGCTTGGATTGTCATATCCAATATCTCTTGATTATCTTCTACATATATCTGTATCCAACCTGCATCTCTTATTGTTAGTGAGTCTTGTGGCCCACCCCAGACAGATTGTGGTGATATCATCTCTCTGTTTACAATATTCATTACTATAGGCAGCCTCATTGTGGAAGCTCTAAAATATGGTTCATACATAAGTGATAGTCCCTGTGAGGAAGTTGCTGTAAATGTTCTTGCTCCAGCCAGTGATGCCCCAGTTAGTACACTCATAGCTGAGTGCTCTGATTCAGGCTCAACAATTGTAGAATCCATTACTCCATCAGCAACATATTGGCTAAAATATTGAACTAGAGGCGTCTGGGGTGTTATCGGATATGCTGCTACTATATCTGGTCTTGCCAATATTGCTCCTATTGCGGCAGCGTGATTACCGTCTAAAACTTGTACATTACTCATATTTATCACTCCTTTATAAACTCGATTGCATCGGCCGGACATTCATTTATACAAACTCCACAACCTTTGCAATACTCAAGATTAATAAAATATGTATTGTCTTTCAGCTCCACCGAATTTGTTGGACAATACAACAAACACATTGAACATTTTCTACACTTATCTTGTTGAATTACTACAGGATATACTTTCCAATCGCCTGTGTTAATTAAATTTAATTCCTTTCCAACTGCACAAATGAAATCAGTTTTAATCATCTTAAAGCCCTCCATTTACATTTACGATTTCCACATTATTAAATCCATACTTCAATGCTTCGATATTTTTAACTCCCCATAAAGCTTGTGTTTTTTCACTAATGTTTTCAAAACTAACCCAATCAGTAGCCTTTACGAAAGCTCCTAATACTATAGTGTTTGGAAGCAACCTGCCAAATATCTCCATAGATGCTTTGTTTGCATCAACGTAAGCTACTTTCTTTATATTTGTTGGGATTTCAATATTCTCAATTGAAGGAGCATTAATTACTAGAATTGCGTCTTCTTTTGCACCAACAAAAACATCTACACTATGTAGTAATGACGGATCAATTACCATTATGCAGTCGGGATTATATACTTGATTTTTTTCTCGAATTTTTTTATCGTCAATCCTAACAAATGCGCTTACTGGGCCACCAGTTTTTTCAAACCCAAAATAAGGAAAACAAGCACCAAATTTACCATCTTTAACTGCAGCATATACTATAATTTCTGACGTAGTGACAGCGCCCTGCCCACCTCTTCCATGTATTCTGATTTCTTTCATTTAAACACTCTCCTTAAATTATTATTTGTTTTATACCTATCTAGCATTTTTTAGAACGACTACTTAGACGCTTAAATGTTTGGTTTATGTGTGATATAATTGCGTTGCATAATAATTGATTATTTAGTGAAAGTTGTTAAGTTTCTTAGATGTCATGAGATATTGTTTTTAGGAGTGTATGATATGTTAAACAACTCATTATGGGTAGTTCAAAGCAAAAAAGTTCAAGATACAATTATTAACTACAAAACAGAAACGCGTAACTTTCGCAAAGGTAGTTATATATATTATCAAAATGATTTAAGTGAACACTTATATTTTCTTCTAGATGGCAGGGTGAGCGTCAATATACTTAGTTCAAATGGTTCCGAAAAAACTTTGGCGATTCATGAACCTGGCTCATTCTTTGGTGAAACTGCTTTCTTTGATGGAAGTCCAAATTTTTCCAATGCTTATGCTCTTAAAGACTCGACTATTCTTCTTTTCGACAAAAGCCATATCAATCAGTTGATGCATGATAACCCTGATATTATGCTTCATATTTTTGAAGACATGAGTAGAAAAATTAGGCTATTATCTTTTCAAGTCGAATCCTTATCGTTTATGAATGTCGAAGAGAGGTTAGTTTCACTATTAATCAAACTGTTTTCATCTTTTGGAGCACAGTGTAATAAATCCAGTCTCTCTTCATGCCAATTCGAAGACAAATGTATTAACGGACAATTCTTGGAACTCACAATTACTGACAAAGAAATTGGTGAGATGGTAGGTGCCCGTCGTGAAGCAATTACAAAGTCTCTTAATAATTTACGAAGACAAAACTTAATATACAAGAACAAACGCGTTATTTGCTGTCCTGATTTGTCAAAATTAGATGAATTTTTAGCGGATAAAATTTAATGTTTTTATGACTAACAATATGTTCGCATAATCTATTAAAAAAAACTGTGTGTTAGCACACAGTTTTTTTTTTTATATTTTGATAACTTGTCTCTTAGATAAACTATTTTTGAAAGGAGCTTAAACATGCAAAATAGAGTAATATTGCTAATTATGAATTTGGGGAGTACCTCAACGAAAATTGCCATTTATAATGGGAGGGAAAAACTTCATCAAGAAACAGTTCGACATGAAAGCGATCCAAATTTTGTATTATTTAATGACATTTGGGATCAATATGATTTTCGAAAAGATATTATTATGCAATATATTACTCAACAAGGCTATAATTTGTCTGATTTCAATTATGTTGTTTCAAGAGGTGCTCCAGTTAAGGCTATGAACAGTGGAACTTATGTAATCAATAACATTATGATCGAAGATGCCAAAAGCAGGAATTATGGGAATCATCCATGTGCTGTTGGATGTACAATTGCTTACGATCTAGCAAATGAAATAAATGTCCCCGCCTATACAGTCGATGCACCGTGTATTGACGAATTAATCCCTCAAGCTCGATACACAGGTTGGAAAGATGTTTATAGAAAGAGTTTTTATCAAGCGTTAAATCAAAAATCTGTAGGCCGAAAACTAGCTGCAGAATTAGGTAAAGAATACAGAGAAGTAAATGCAATTATTACACATATTGGAGGAGGCATTTCTGTCGCTGCCCATCATAAAGGTAAGGTGGAAGATGTAAATAATGGTTTGGATGGAGATGGCCCAATGGCTCCGGAAAGAGCCGGCACTCTGCCAATAGGAGAAGTTCTTAAAGCTGCTTATTCTGGTGATTATACCTATGAACAATTGTACTCCATGGTTAATGGTAAAGGTGGTTTATTTGCTTGGTTAAATTCAAAAGATGGTAAAGAAATTGAATCAAGAATTAGAAAAGGCGATGCACATGCAAAAGAAGTCTATGATGCTATGATATATCAAATAGCTAAAAATATTGGAGCTGCATCAATTACTCTAAAAGGCAAAGTCGATGCATTGGCTTTTACTGGTGGATTAGCTTATTCAGAATATATTATTGAAGAATTAACAAAATGGTGTCAACATATTGCGCCCATCTTTGTTTTTCCAGGAGAAAATGAAATCGAATCACTTGTTGAGGGAGCTATGTTCGCAATTGAAGGAACCTGGCCCATTCAACAATATTCATAAAAATATTAATCAAAATAAGGAGGCCTTTTCATGATTAAGTCATTAGATGAAATACTTGAAAAAATCTCGAATCTTCCAAAGAAAACAATAGCTATTGCACAGGCAGCAGATGACGAAATGCTTCAAGTTGCAGAAGCTGCAACTAAAAATGGTTTAGCAGATTTTATTTTTGTTGGAAATAGAGATGAAATTTCTAATCTCATAAATAAAAATAATTATCAGCTTAACTCTATTAGAATAATTGAGGCAAGCAGCAATCACGAGTGTGCAGAAAAAACAATAGAGTTGGTCAAAAGCGGCGAAGCAGATATGCCAATGAAGGGACTTCTCCCTACCGCAACATTTATGAAAGCTGTTCTCGACAAAGAAAAAGGCTTGCGTACTAACAAGTTAATCACTCAAGTAACAGTTACAGATAATGTTAACAATGACGGTCTAAATTTTATAACAGATTGTGCCATGAATATTAATCCTGATTTAAATGCAAAAATAGAAATTATTCAAAATGCAGTTTTCTTAGCACATAAATTTGGGTACAAATTGCCAAAAGTAGCTGTCTTAACTGCACTAGAAATGGTTAATATGTCTATGCCAGAAACAGTTGACGCCGCAATCCTCAGCAAAATGAATGACCGCGGGCAAATCAAAGATTGTATTATTGATGGTCCTTTTGCTCTAGATAATGCAATTTCAAAAACATCAGCTCTACATAAAGGGATTACAAGTGATGTCGCTGGTGAAGCTGATATTTTAATAGTTTCAGATATTAGAATGGGAAATGTCCTTCACAAGTCAATAACTTATTTTGCTAATAAAAGAGTAGGTTCAGTAATAATTGGCACTGCTTCTCCTCTAGTGATGACGTCTCGTTCTGATTCAGTTCAAGATAAATTAATTTCCATTGCTTTGTCTAGTTATTTATTGCATTAGTTTAAACTATTTCTTTTATCAGCCTCGTTTAAATTATAACTCAACTATTAAATCGTAAAGGATGAGAATAATCGCAGTTTTTACTAGATTATTCTCATCCTGTTCTTTCGAACTTTTTGTCCTTTCATGTTTTCATTTCTCTGCAGCTTTTCTCTCGTTTATTATCTCTATTGCTTCTTTTCCAGTAATGTGATCTATATCTATTGCTACAATTAGAGTTCCTGTGCAATTGTCCAGTTCTCTTTTGTTTCTATCTGGGGGTAATTCGGCAGTATACTTATCGATAAGTGCTTGAAAACCTTCTCTCCACTCATCGCCTTCTGTTATTCTTGCGTTCCCAAAAGCTACAACGCTTCTAAAATAAGAAGTATATTCTTCAGGTACAATCTTATCCTGATCTACAACCGTAAATGAAACTTTCGTATTGGTCTTTATAGCATCAATTTTGTGCCCTTTCTTTGATGAGTGAAAATAAACTTTCCCGTTGTGATATACGTAATTTACAGGGACTCCATAAGGGTAACCATTATCTCCCATGCAGGCGAGTATCCCATTTGTATTTCTTTCCATAATAGCCTTTATCTCTTCTTCAGATAAAAGTTGTTTAAATCTTCTCATTTCCCTGAACATACGCTATACCTCTCTTTTCCTTTATTTAGTATCATTATAATTCAAAGTTCAGATATATTTCAACGTTAACGAGATTCTATAAAAAAATCCACTGTCTAGAGACAGTGGATTTTATGTTAAATTTGAAATTGTTCTATCAGAACTTTCAGTTCTGCTGATATCGATGCAAGCTTTTCGCCCGACCTTGCAATTTCTTCTATAGTTGCTGCCTGTTCTTCCATTGAGGCTGTGGCCTGCTCGGTTCCTGCAGCATTTTCCTGGGATACAGCCGCTAGATTTTGTACAAGGCCGACAATTTTATCTCTGTTTATTCCCATTGACTCAGCTGATAAATTTAATTTATCTATTACCGCTTTAACACTTTCAGTTGCGTCGGCGATACCAATAAATCTCTGTTCTGTATATTTTACGCTGTCACCTTGCTCAGTCACAATACCTTTAACTTCGTCCATAGCTTCAACTGCAAGTCTTGATTCATTCTTAAGCTCATTAATAATCAGCTTAATGTCATTTGTAAATCTAGATGAACTCTCAGCAAGATTTCTTATCTCATCAGCTACAACCGCAAAGCCCCTTCCTGCATCTCCAGCCCTTGCAGCTTCAATTGCTGCGTTTAGAGCAAGTAAATTTGTCTGGTTTGCTATCTGTTCAATCATTTCACTAGCTTTTTCGATCTTTTCGGCATTTTGATTGTTTCTCAATGTAATTTGGTAAATATTCTCTGTTGCACTGTCAGTATCATTTGTCTTATTAATTAAATCTCCTAGAATAACAAATCCTTCTTCTTTTTGTTTTTCAATCTCGTTTGCAGCTGAATTTAATTCTATAACAAGTTTTTCTTCCCCTGCGATCAGCCTGCCTAGTTCTTCCACATTATTTGCTGTTGTTGCAGTATCCTCTGCCTGTCTTCCCGCTCCATCAGCGATTTCTTCAATTGTCTTTGTTACCTCATTGCTAGCCAACGCAGTCTGATGGCTTGTCTCCTTAAGCTCTTCGGCTGATGCTTCCACGGCATCTGTAGCGGATAATGTCTTTGAAATAAAACTTACTAAGTTATCTTGCATTACTTTGAGAGATTTGGCCATACTGCCGATTTCATCATTTCTTAAAGTAAATTTTGCGTCTTCGTCTGATTCTTGTATGCTAAAGTCCAACTCACCAAATCTGTTTAATTTTTCAGTGACTGCTAATATTGGATTAACAATATATTTGCCCAACTGTACACTCATAAAAATAACAACTGCCAGTATAATAGATATTGAAAATCCTGCAAATGCCAGTGATTCTTCAAGTCCTTCATCCATTATCTTCTGTATGTTTGCATTTGGAATTCCAACAAAATATGCACCTATTACTTCACCTTTAACTACTAAAGGCGTGTATACTGAAACGTAATTTATGCCCAGTAAATCAGTGTCCCCAATGAATCCTTTACCTGCAGATAAGCTTAAGTACGGCTCTTTCGTTTTATCCATGCTTTTATCCGAGGAATTGCTCTCTTCTCCAGTAGAAGCCGAATTTAAGACGCTGATAAAATCATCGCCATTTTTCACAAATACTGTAGCCTTTACTCCCATGGCTTTAGAGAAATCTTCAATTACATCCTGCCTTCTGTCTATTGGCATACCACCTTGGTCTACAAGTTTACCACCATTATTAATTCTTAATTCTCCAAAAAAACCTTCAAGATAGACCCTGAGCATATTTTCTGAAACTCGCAGTCTGTCAATAAACTGGGCGTCGACTGCTTGATTCATTACAAGTGTGCTTTTGTAGATTGTCACACCTGCTGCCACCGCCGTACTGATGATTACGAGAACAAGTATAAGTGCGATTGCTTTTGTCTTTAAACTTTTCATTCTTTTCCCCTTTTATGCACGTTTTATAGTCTAGCTGATAATTAAAGTTTTGATCATAATCATTACTATATATCGTATATTTTTGTTAAATATTTAGCCCTCTTTGCATATCTAATTTAAAATTAAATAACTGCAGTGAAAACTCACCGCAGTTATCTCTATAAACTCTTAATATACAACTTTCCCCAATGCCGCCAACACAAGCTCACTAGCAAGTTTTGCCGTCTTATTTTCGATATCAAGTATGGGATTAACCTCTACCATGTCCATCGCAAGAAGCTTTCCTGATTCGTACAGCATCTCTACAGCTAAAAAAGCTTCTCTTATTGTTAACCCACTGTGTACCTTAGTTCCAGTACCTGGCGCTGCTTCTGGTGTTAGTGAATCAATGTCGAAGCTCAAATGTATGCCTTCTGTACCATCTGACGCAAGTTCAATTGCCTGTTTTACAACCTCCTGCATACCTAACTTATCTATAGTATCGATTGCAAAGACATTAAGACCTGCAGCCTTCATCTTTCTTGCTTCTTCCTTATCAATGTCCCTTCCACCGATTTGTACGCATTTTGTAACATCTGCATACACCGGTCCCTGTCCAAAATCTACCATTACATCTGGCCCCAGTCCACAGAGTGCGGAAAAAGGCATCCCGTGCATGTTCCCTGTCTCTGTAGTAGTGTCATCGTTAAAGTCACCATGTGCATCAATCCAGATTATGCCAACTTTCCCATAATGCTTCAAGGTAGCAGCTGCACTGCCTGCTGCAAGGCTGTGATCACCACCTAGTGTCACGGGAAATGCTCCTTCTGCAAATGACTCCATAGTCGACTCGTAAAGATTTTTACAGGTTGATATAACTGACTCATGGTTCCTCAACTTCTCCGTTGAAGCACCTCCAGCAGGCTGAATTATATCTCCTTTATCTTTCAGTTCATAGCCCAGTCCAGTTATTCCATCAGCAATTCCGGCTATTCTTATAGCTACAGGGCCAAGTGACGCTCCCACTTTTGATGCGCCACAGTCTATTTGTACTCCCGTCAGGTCAACTCTCTTTTTCATTGACAACAGCTCCTTATTAAATAGTAATAAATTAGATGTGTTGTATTATTTTCCCATTTAATAATAGCAAATTTAAAGGTTTTAGACAAATATTATAATCCTTAATAGTTAAAATTCTATCCCTTTTCTTGCTTCTAAACCAGAGGTATAGTAATGCTTAATCTCTTTCATTTCAGTGACTAGATCTGCCAGGTCTATTAGCTCCTGAGGGGCATATCTTCCCGTTATAACTACTTCTGTCTCCGGATTTCTGCCGTTCAAAGCATATATAGCCTTCTCAAGAGAAAACAGCTTATAATAAAGAGCTATACTCAGTTCATCAAGTACAACCAAATCGTAATCTCCACTTTTAAGTACTTCACTACACTCTCTCAAACCTTCCTGAGCAGCCAAAATATCTTCTTCATCTGGCTCATTGTAAATAAAACAATCTCTTCCAAATTGTTTAATTTCCAAGTTAGGAAGGTACTCAGAAATCTTTAATTCACTGTAATCCATTCCTTTTACAAATTGTCCAAAGAAAACTCTTTTACCTGCAAGCACTGCTCTTACTGAAAGCCCCAACGCTGCAGTAGTTTTCCCTTTCCCATTACCTGTGTAAACGTGTATCTGCCCTCTTTCCATGTCTAAGGCTCCTTTCAGTCTTTAGAATCACTGCAATCTGGATCAATAATCAACTGCGTTTCTTCGTTCATTTCCTGAACGGCTTCAATATACTTTCAGGTTCTCCTTGCACAGCCTGCAGCCATAATAAGTAAGATTATTGTTACAAGTACAAATATTAATTTCTTTTTCATTGCTTCACCCCCGGCAACAGTCCGCGGGGACTGTCCCCGCGGGTTATTTTGAAACTGACTTTGGTCCCAATACCAATCTCACTTGATATTACCATTTCTATTTTGTGCCTTTCAGCTATTTCCCTTGCAATCGAAAGACCTATACCTGAACCAGTCTTATTGTCTTCTGAACGCTGTTTATAAAATCTATCAAATATGTGTTCTAGCTCATCTTCTCCAATTCCAGGGCCATTATCCTCAACAGTAATTAAGTATTCATTGTCAACACTGTTAAGATTAACTACCACAATTGAATTAGCAGAAGTAAATTTAACTGCATTATCAAGAACTATAGTTATCATCTGTCGAAGGCGTACATAGTCACCATAAAAATCGAAAGGCTTTTCTACGGTTAACATTTCTATTTCTACATTCTTTTTTTGTGCTATCTCTTTAATACCCCATACAGAATCGTGCACTACATCTCTTAAATCAAGACTATCCATCTCCATCTTAAAATCAGGGTTTTGCAACTTAGATAAATCCAGCAAATCTCCTACTAGGTGCTCAAGATGTAAACTCTCAGAAAGCATTTGCTTATAGTATTCTCTGGTTTTTTCAGGCTCAGTAACCACACCGTCTATCAATGCTTCCAACGAGCCTCTTAGTACAGTCACAGGCGTTCGAAGCTCATGTGAAATATTTGAGATGAAATCACGTCGCAATTTATCAAGCCGCTCACTTTCTTTTGAAGCGTGATTAAGCTGAGTTGACATTATATCCATTGCAACTGCTAGTTCACCTATTTCATCTGGCTGTGTTATTCCCGTGGAAATATCGTAATTCCCGCTGCTAATCTGTTCGGCAGTCATTTTCATTCTTTCTAAGGGTTTCGTAAATCTCGTAGACAACAATCCTGCTATTGCAAAAGCTATAATTACTGCCAAAAACATACTAATACCTAACATCCACAAGCCAGATTTGGTAGCGCTGGTAATGTCTTCAAGCTGAGTGTGCATAAGTACTGCTCCCGGGATACTCCCATCTGATAGTATTATAGGAGTTGCTACTGTAACAGAAGGTGAGGTTAGAAATATGCTAAAGTTCTCACTAAATGACGTCTTCCCTGACAAAGCTTCTGCGATTACAATCTCTGCATTTTCAGGAAGCTCTCTATATGAAATTCCAGACTGTCCATGCCCACGGACTATTTGCTTTAACTCAGGATCTACCACCCAGATATCATCTGACGTAAGCTCATCCAGATACATCATATACGAACCTCTACCCATTCCCATACCCATTCGCATATGTCCTCCTGCTGTATATGAGGACAATGCGTCAGCTATAGATATCGCTCTTTCTTCTAGTTCTTTCTTGTGAATCTCCATATTATATTTTGAAAACTGAGCAGCAAAAAATAATCCTATCAGAATTGAAAAAACTAATAGTGAAGCTGCAAAGTATATAAATAGCTTCCATCTGATTCTACTTTTCATTTGTCCACCTCAAATTTGTAGCCTACACCCCAGATGGTTTTAATCTGCCAGCCTTCGTGAGAAACCGCATCCAGTTTAGCCCGCAGCCTCTTGATATGTGAATCGACTGTCCTGGAATCTCCAAAATAGTCAAAACCCCATAGGCTTTCTAAAAGATTTTCTCTAGTAAACACTTTGTTCATATTTGTTGCAAATAGCCACAAAAGCTCAGTCTCTTTTTTCGTTAAGAGAATCTTTACCCCATCAATCTCAGTTATATATTCTTCCAAGTTAATAATAAGGCTTCCACTTTCAAAGATTTTATCTCCTTTGACAGTATCATTTTGTATCCTTCTTAGAACTGCCCTTATACGTGCCATAACTTCACCTGGAGAAAAAGGCTTAACAATATAATCATCTGCTCCAGTATCAAGTCCCATTATCCTTTCAAAATCTTCTCCGCGAGCAGTAATCATTATAACCGGCACATCCGAAAACTTTCTAATTTCCCTTATAACGTGAAAACCGTCTTTTTTTGGCATCATGACATCGAGGAGGATTATATCAAAACTTGTATTAAAGGCCTTGTTCAAAGCTTCTTCTCCGTCATATGCTTCGCTCACTTTAAATCCTTCTTTTTTTGCGTATTCACTTAGGATAGATACTATCTGCCTGTTATCATCGGCAATGAGCAGTTTTTTCATGTGCTTTCAACTCTCTTTCACTACACATTATAAATGATAATTTTGTTTTTTTAATGGCTTTGAATTTACTTTATCACAAAAATAGAAGAAAAAAGACATTAAATTGACATAAATTTTGTATAACATCTAATCAAAGCTAATCAATTTGAAAAAGTATTTCAAGGATATCTATAAAGGAGGATAATTTATGAAAATACTTAAAAGAATATCAGTAATTGCTATTGCATTAATAGTAATAGCTACGACGTCGTTAACTATATATGCATCATCTGGATTTAAGAGTCCTGTAGAAGTTCTTTCAAATTTAACAGGTCGTGAATATCATTCATTGTTAGAAGAGAGAAGAGATACAGGAAAGCATTTCTGGACAATTGCAGACGAAGCTGGAGTTCTCGATCAAATGGAAGTAGAAATGTTGCAAATTAAGAGAGAAATTCTCGACACTCAGGTTGCTGAAGGACTGATAACCCAACAACAGGCAGACGATTACTTGAATGCTATAAAGGATAGGCATGATACAGAAGGATTTGGATATGGCCAAAGATTTGGCAGAGGCTGGGGAACTGGATGTGGAAATATGAAGTTCAACGGTATGAGAAATCATCACAGAGGTTTTTGGGGGAATTGACCAAAACGGCCCGCGGGGACTGACCCCGCGGACTGTTCTATTTGTCCAAAAATGATATGAGTTTGTCAATATCAGACTCATTATTGTAAAAGTGCATTGAGACTCGCATTGTGTTTCCTGCCGCTACATGTGCTCTTATTCCATTTTCTCTTAAAACTCTGTCGTTAAGCCTTAAGTCTTCTGGATAGCGTATATATACTACCTGTGATCTGTTCAGTTTAGGAAATGGCCCAACCAGTCCAAGTTTATCTGACTCTTCTATTCTTTTATAGAGATATTCGGTAAGACTTAAAATATAGTTTTCAACGTCATTTTTACCAAGTTCAAGGTAAATCTTCATGGCTTCTGAAATTCCTTTAAGCCCAATCCAGTTAAGACTTCCCGTCTCAAATCTATTTGCTCCGTCTGAAAGATCAAAGTTCAATTTGCTGTGGTCCAACCTATTTTTATTACCAGTCCACCCAACATAAGTAGGACATAATTCATTTAATACTCTCTTAGACACAAAAGCAAAAGATACCCCAAAAACTCCACCAAGCCATTTATATGTAGAAACAGCCAAAAAGTCTATGTTTGTATCTTTAACGTCAATCTTGAGCGCTCCTATACACTGAGTTGCATCTACCACCAAATATATCCCTTTTTCTTTGCAGAATTCTCCTATAGCTTTCATGTCGTGAAGCCATCCAGATGTGTTTTCAACCATACAAAGTGCAATTACCTCTGTGTTTTCATCCACTAAATCAAAGAGTGATTCTTTAGGTAGCTGTCCATTTGACGATTTCGCAATACGTACATTATCTATTCCTACTCTGTTCATCCAGTTATATGGAGTAGATGGAAAAGACAGATCAGTTGTAATTATGTTTGCATTCTCATTTAATTTAATTCCATTGGAGAAAATGTTCAGCATGTCAGAACCTGAACCAGAGAAAAATATCTCGTCACTATCAGAGTTAATCACATCAGCAACAACGCTTCTCAGATTGTCGGCAAACTCCCAGTTTTCTATAAAATCAATCATGTCCATTCCCTCGTTGTACCTGTCATCAATAAAGCCTGCCATAGCATCTCTGGCTCTTTTTGAAAACACGCCAGTAGTAGCTGTATCTAAATAAGCATACTTTTGCACCAGTGGATACTGTTCCAACCTGATTTTCTCAAATTTCTTGGTGTCCATATTTCGCCTCCTCGAAAACCACTTTAAATTCACAATCATCCTAATTACAATATATAGCTTTAATGCATATCAAGTCAACTCGTTGCTGTAAAGACGAAACTATGATTTAATTAAAATCATTTGCCATTTAACGTATTGTAAACACCTTCATTTCATGGTATAACTATAATGTATTTCTATTTCAAATTATACCGTAATTGTATTTGTGACAGTTTTCTACCAGTTTTTATGACATATTAAAATTGTAGGTGAATAAATGGAAAATCGCAACATACTCAATCCTACTATTAAAGCTCAGTCTGTACGCAATTTTATAATAAGGGTTATTTCTACTTTTGCTCTGATACTAATTTTGGGCAGTTTTGTTATGTACTTTTTAATTTTCAAACCTCTAAATGAGGCCCTTGAAGACAGTCTTACGGAAAATTTTAACCAAATTTCACTTGTTAATCTCAATTCGTTTGAAAGTGATTTAAAAAGAGGAATAGAAGGAGCCAAAAGTATATCCAGCAGAACTGTAATTCGAGACGAGCTTGATTCCTACCTAAAAGGTCAAGTTAGTTTAGGTGATCTGGTCGACTTTACACAACCTAAATTCTCTGATGGAGCAAGACCTTTATATGCGCTTATTCTAGCAGAAAGAGTCATCGATGACGGAATAATCGCATCCTTTTCAAATGAAACAAATAGCGAAATTACGCTTCGACCTCAAGACATCCCCGAGGAAAGTTTTGAGCCTACTATTAAAGTCAATGTTATAGGCAATAAAGCTTATTCAGTTGTTCTATCTCCCGTAATCCTAGATAATAAAATTCTGTGTTATGACAGGTTGGTGTTTGACCTTACTCAAATGATTAGATCTTTAAACAGTACTACTGTTGAAACCTATTTAATGGACGACATAGACTTTTCTACATTGGTTAATGGAGCAACTGTTGCTTATACGAATGGAACAACCACCATATACAACAACAATGAATATCATTTTGCAACTGCTGATATAGGTGAAAATGCTTATTTCGTATCAAAACAAAAGAGCGCAACGTTGTTTGCGCCATTAAGTCATATCAAGAGCAAAGTATTCATAACGGGATTGTTTTCTATTCTTGTATTCCTTCTAATCGTATATCTAATTGTAGTACGTTTTGCAAGCAAAGAACTTATGAATCTTGAAAGAAGGCAATTTGTACTTGAAAAAGTAGCCAACGAGGCAAATATCGATCCTCTCACCAAGGCAGGAAGCAGAAATAAAGGGACAAATAATCTTGAACAAGCTTTCAAAGACTATATAAGCAGTGGCGTTTCTCCTGCGGTAATGTTATTTGATATTGATAATTTCAAGAGCATCAACGACATGTACGGTCATTATGCAGGCGATATAGTACTTATTGAAGTAATAAATGCAGTGACAGAAGTAATTAGAAGAGATGACAGACTATTCCGCTGGGGCGGAGATGAATTCGTAGGTATTTTTAGCGGTATCAATGAAAACAATGCTGAATCTATAGCAGCGAAAATTGGAGACGCTGTTTATAATCTTCAAATAGATGTAGGAAGTGCAATTATTCTACCTACAATATCTATTGGCGTATCTTTTTTCAATTACGATGATGTAGATTTTTCAAATGCACTAAAAAGAGCAGATCAAGCCATGTATATCTCCAAGTCGGAAGGTAGAAACAAGGTAAGTATAATGTAACATTCTCTTATTGTAGTACGTCTATTTGTCTCCATTTCCCTGTAAGATAATATGAAAATGATATTATATAATTTGCAGCCCATCCCATAGGAATTGCTGTCCATACAGCCTGTACACCAAAGACAGGAGCAAATCTAAATGCTACTGTTACCCGGATGCTTAAGTTCACAAGATTTGAAATTGTAAATACTGTCATGTCTCCAGCACCGCGAAGTACCCCGTCGGTTATGCTCTTAAATCCTATTACAACGAAGAAATACCCTATAAACCTCAGGTATCTGTATCCTATATCCAGTGCGTAACTTCCTCCTTCAGTGTCTAGGAACATGGCGATGATGGGCTTATAAAACATTGCAATAATTAAGGCCATTGCCAATGCAAACGAAATTATTATCTTATAACCAGCTATATAGCCTTCTCTGACTCTTTCGTGCTGTTTAGCTCCAATATTCTGAGCGGTAAATGTTGAAATGGCGTTCCCTGTAATGAGCATGGGTACTAGGCAAATTGTCTCTATTCGCGCAGCGGACGAATACCCTGCCACCGTCGCTGAACCAAAGCTGTTTACAACAGACTGCACAAGAACCATTCCTATTGATACAATTGACTGTTGTAATATCGACGGTATGGATACTTTCACCATTCTCTTTAACATATCATTATCAAATTTTTTAATATACCCTTCTTCTGTCTCATAGTTTCCCAAAGTTCTCATGAGGAGAATCATAGAAAGAACTGCAGAAAGACTCTGTGCTATTACAGTTGCAATCGCAACACCAGCAACTCCCATATTGAGAACAAGTACCATAAATAAATCCAAAATTACATTTAATATTGAAGAAAAAATTAGAAAATAAAGTGGAATTTTAGATTTTCCCAACGAGTTAAAAACTGACGACAGAATATTGTACATAAACAGAAACGGCAACCCAATAAAATATATTTGTAAATATAATACTGCATCCTTAAATATATCATAAGGTGCATTTAATGACGTCATCAACCACTCTCTAGCAAACACCCCAAACAAAGACAATATAATGCTTAAGACAAGAAATCCTATAAGTGCTGTATAAATTGCAGTCTTCATTTTCTTAAGCTCTCGTGCTCCAAAATACTGTGAAATTATTACAGAGGCACCAATCCCTCCGCCTATGGCTATATTAATAAACACAACTGTAAGGGAATATGAAGCGCCTACAGCAGCAAGTGCCTGTTCACTGACAAACCTACCCACGATTATTGAGTCGGCCATATTATAGAACTGCTGAAACAGATTCCCTAAAATCATCGGTAGAGCAAAAAATAGCAGTGCCTTCCCTGGTGGATCTTTAAGCATATCGAATTCTTTCATTCTCATCGCCTCAGTCTAAAATAATTATTTCAATGCAGCATACAAAAGATATAAGAGTATAAGACAAGATCCTATTCCAAACAATAATAAACCAAATGATAGACTTCGCGTAAATGTAATTGCTGCTATATTGTCAGATATTGAATCCTCTTTTTCTCTATATCGCTTAGTTGGCAGCGGTCTTAAAATAAAGCTAAGCACGTTTATGACTGCATCTACAACTCCTCCAAGAAAAATGCTTATCATATTACCTGTCCATAAAAAAGTACTGATTAATGGTCTGTAAACAATGTCCTCAATCCCAAACCCACTCCAAAAACTTTCCTTATATTTGCTCATACCTTGTGTGTCTTCTTCTACAATCAGCTTTCTCACTAATAATACATAAATGACTACTCCAATTACTATGGGAAACAATATTCCTTTTATATTTTCAAAGCTAAAATATCTGGTTGCATTTTGAAGAGCATCAGGTTGCATGAAGTTTTGTCCCAAAATTGCAATTCTATCTAATAAAACACCTGGAAAAGATCCCAGTAAAGGTAGTAACAGTGCTGATAGACCCAAGGCAAAAGCCTGATATTTTGACATGTACCTTCTTGCACTGGAATTTATACCGCCGTTATCAAGAAACAGAGCGACAAATAGCTTCGTCATATATGCCACTGTAAGAGCACTAGCCAGTGTGAATACATGGTTTAGGTATACTGATATCCCACTCAGCTCTGCAATTCCTTCATGTAGCAGAGTCTTACTAATATATCCATTCCATAAAGGCATCCCTGTAATAGCCAATAACCCCATTATGAAGCAGAATGAAAATAGAGGTTTTCCTTTTGCGAATCCCCGAATGTCATTGAGATGTGTGCTTCGTATATTCTTGAGAACCACACCAAATACTATAAAAAGAACTAGTTTTATTAGAGAGTGATTTACTGCATGAAGGAAAGCACCCCTTGCAGCAACAACGTTCTCATGACCAGTAATATTTTGCAATGCCACACCCATAATTATAAATCCTATTTGTGACATTGAAGAATACGCAAGGGTAAGTCGGGCATCTGTTGCAAAAAGAGCTGCTATAGAAGCGACAAAAATTGTCAGTATAGCAATAACAAGCAGTTCGTAACCCCAACTAGTGTGATTCTTAAATACGGATGTAGCTAAAATAATAATTCCAAATACCCCGGTCTTCGACAAGACAGCTGAAAGGACAGCTGTAACTGGAACTGGTGCAGATGTATATGAACCTGGTAGCCAGAAGTGCAATGGGAACATACCCGCCTTTGCTCCAAAGCCTATTAAAATCAGTGTCCCTGCAATATAAAGCTGAGTTTTATTTGCTACTTCAGCTGATGCGTTAGCCAGCTCACTTATAATCATCGTCCCTGTGAGATTGTTCAGCATCAGAAGCCCCATGAGCATAATCATCCCACCGATAACTGCGACAGCAAGGTATGTGGTTCCTGCTCTTAAAGCAATTTTGGTTTCGTAGTGTATCACATTTATATAGGATGTCAGCCCCATGATTTCAAAGAATACAAAAGTAGTGAACAAGTCAGATGAGAGAAAAACACCCATTGTAGCACCAAGAGTCATCATAAAAAAGATATAAAACCTGATGCTTTTCTTGCTATTAATCAAGAATCCTTTTAAAAACATTGTCGCAACTAGCCAGGTAAATGCTGTAATCATCACGAAAACAGCTCTAAAGCCATCCATTACAAATCCTGCACCAAGTCCACTAAACCCCTGCATCTGTGAAATGAGTATTCCATTGTGGCTTAGCTTGTTAACCGCTACCAACGCAACCGTAAATTCTGCTATCACTAATAACATGGCAGTGTTTTGAATATTTTTTTTGTTCATTCTTCCAGTCAGGTAAATAATTAATCCTGAGGCAAAAGGAAAAGTCACTAAAAATATGATTATATAATTCCCACTCATAAAACGACCTCCTAAAGTATCAGAATAATCCCGAAGCTACTGATGACAAAATGCTCAAAATACCTGATGGAAATACTCCCATAACTAAAACTATTCCACATAAAATAATCAGAGGACCTGTCATCAATGAATTTGGTTCCAGTGAAATTCTGTCCATTACAAAATCTCTTTCAGGGAAAAAAGCTGTTATAACTATTGAAATCAAATATATTGCTGTTAAAACAGAGGATATAATAATAGATGCTATTCCAAAATACGAATACTTAGTCCCTAAATCCAGTCCAGCCAGCAGAAGAGACGATTTTGCAAGAAAGCCTGGCAAAATAGGTACTCCCATTAAAGCTAAAGATGCTAAGGTAAAGCTGCCCATAACTAATGGCATTTTACGTCCTATTCCTTTTAGCTGATCAATATACTCGAAGCCAGTTTTATAGATAATTGCTCCAGCACAATAGAATAACGTTATCTTTATAAATGCGTGCGCTACCATCTGAGTTAATGCAGCATAAAGCCCTAGTGGCGTCATAAGAGCTGTTCCAAACAAGATATAAGAAAGGTTTGAAACCGTAGAATACGCAAGTCTTCGCTTTAGGTGGGTTTCTTTTAATGCCATCGATGACCCATAAAGAATAGTAATTGCAGTTAATGTAAGCACTGTTTCTTGTGCCCAGGTTCCTCTGATAAAATCAGCGCCAAACAAATAATATACAGTTCTCATAAAGGCAAATGCTCCAGCTTTGACTACTGCTACAGCATGAAGAAGTGCGGTAACGGTGGTAGGAGCAACTCCCGCTTTTGGAAGCCATCCATGCAGAGGAAAAATAGCTGCCTTCACGCCAAATCCAATAAAGGTAATTATAAATACATTCAGAAGGGTCTGAAATTGCTCTGCACTTAAGAGAACATCATGAAAAAGTCCCCCCATTACAAAATTCGTACTCCCAGTTATTTGATATATAAATACCATCCCAATGAATGTAAGGCTTGCTCCACCTATGGAATATATAACGTATGTTTTACCAGCTGACACAGCTTCTTTACTTAGGCTGTGTACGACTAGAGGTAGTGTTATGAGCGTAAGTAACTCATAAAACAAATACATGGTTAGCATATTCGAAGACAGTGCAATGCCCATGGTTACGCCATAAGTCATTGTATAGAAGGAAAAGAACTTAACTTCCATTCCCTCATGTTTCATGTACTCAAATGCATAAAGTGAAGCAATTGGCCAAAGAACTGCTACCATACCAGCAAACACTGCTCCCAGTCCATCAAGTCTGAAGGCAATGCTAAGTCCTTTGGTAAATTCAGCCAATGCTAGTTCTGAAGTTGGCCTCATAAATATAAGATAAAACACAATAATTGAATTCAGCAGCACTGTGCTCATCACAAAGCGCTGTCTTATGGATCTATCTTCCATCCTAAAATATGCGATTAAAGCGCCGCCTATCACGGGCAAAATAACTGGAACAAGAAGTATCCATGGATTGTTCAAAATTCTGCGCCTCCCTCGTTATTGAACTCATTTAAAATTAGAATAGTTCTTCTGCTATAGCCTTAAAAAACTCAATGAGTGCAGTCGGAAACATTCCAAATAATACTGCAGGAACTGTGAGTATTACTATGGGTATAACAACCAAATTGTCTGTTTTTACTTTTTTAAACGAAATATTTTTTGCCTCAGAGCTGGGCAAAAGGGCGCTCATTGATATACTAAAGAGATATCCTGCAGTAAGAAGTGCACTTGTCAGCAAAATTACAGGTCCAGCCCAGGGTAATCTCAATCCCGAACTTAGAGCGCCCGATGCCAAAAACCACTTGCTGACAGATCCACTCAATGGGGGAATTCCAACCAAAGCTGTTGATAACAGTGTAAAACACCACATAACAATAGGTATCTCTTTGCCTACACCTTCTATTTCATCTGTATTTGCTCTGTCAGTAAATAGTATTACTGCGCCTGCAGCCATAAACAGACCATTTTTGATTATGGCGTGGAAAGTCATATGCAAGAGAGCACCTGTCATTCCACTTGCGGTTAAAAGAGAAAGCCCAAATAGAATATAACTAATTTGGCTTACAGAAGAATACGCCAACCTCTTCTTAAACTGACTTTCTTTATATGCCAGCATAGAACCCATAAATATAGTTACTAGAGATAATATTATCCAAACAGACTGTACCCACGTCCCCCTAATGAAATCTGTTCCAAACTGATAGAATACAACTCTTATTATCGCCAGAACTCCAGCCTTTGTAATTATTCCAGAAAGAACAGCACTGGCAGGAGTTGGAGCCACAGGGTGCGCAGCAGGAAGCCAAGCATGTAGTGGAAACATCCCAGCCTTAGCACCAAAGCCAACTATAGACAGCATTGCACCAATTAGTAAGAGACTTTCATTTCTATGAGCCCTTAGGATGTCAAGAGTCCCTCCGGGGACAAATTCTGAGCTTCCTCCGTACTTTATAATTAGAAACATTCCCAAAAGTGCCATCGAAGCTCCAGTCACCGAATAATATAAGTATTTCTTTGCAGCATCTATAGCCTCTTTTGTCTGAGTATGAAGGACCAGTGGTACAGACAACAAAGTCATAAGCTCAAAGAAAAGATACAATGTGAGATAATTGCCTGCTAAACCTACTCCTGTAAGAGCGACTAGTGTTAGAAGGTAAAACGCGAAAAATCTTCCTTCCTTCTTGTCCTCTTTCATATACGAAATGGCATAAATGCCTGCTATCAGCCATATTGTGGCGACTAATAGCAAAAATAGTCGGGAAAGATCATCTATACTTAAAAGAATATATAGATCTTCAGTAAAAGCTAAAGCTTTCCAGCGCCAGTCAGAACCAGCCACAAGTGCAATGACAAATGCCAGATTTACCGTCAACATCGTCATTATCGAGACCCTCATATTTTTTTGTCTCTTATTATTTCCCGATGAATCAATCTGGATATTTCTACTCACAGGAACTGTCTCCTTTAATTAATTTTATGCAAAAACTCTTAAACCTTTCTCTATAGCCTCTAGTATAGGAGCTGAATATATTCCTAAAATAAAATTGAGCACTATAAATGCTATTAGTGTTGCATTGTACCCAAATGATGCTTTCTCATTAGACTGTACAGTCTGATGAAATGATGGGTTCTCTGTTTTTGCGAAGATTGCAGCTATAGCTGGTAGATAGTACATTGCATTTAGTACTGAACTTAATGCTAGTACAGCCAGTACTGGGTATTGAAAAGAGATACTTTCGAAAGTAGCACTTGCCAGATAGAACTTTGATACAAATCCTGAAAACAATGGTATACCTATCATTGAGAGTGAACCAGCTACAAATGCAGCTCCTGCTATTGGATTTCGCCATCCGCTGCCTTTAAGGCTGTTAAAGTCTTTCTTTTTATCTGATACATGGATAAGCCCCCCTACTGCAGCAAAGAGCATAGGTTTAGTTATCATATGTGCAAGTATGTGAAAGGAAGCTGCAACAATTCCTGCAGTAGTCCCCATTCCTATTCCCATAAAAATATATCCAATTTGTGAAATTGACGAATATGCGATCATATGCTTAATTTTCTTTTCTCGTATTGCCTTGACTGATCCTACAATCATCCCCGCAAGACCCAGAACAAGAAGCGCATCTGTTATGTGCAGACTGAGAATTGCATCTAAGCCAAATACTCTATAGAATAATTTAATCAAAAGTATAATGTACCCCTTTAAGACCAGCCCCGAAAGAATGCCTGATGAAGCCGTAGTCGCGCTACCATGTGCATCGGGCAGCCACGAGTGAAATGGAAACAGAGCACTTTTTATGCCAAGACTTATGCTAAATAAACCCACAATAATAATAAGCGGCAGAGTGTACTCTCCTGAAGAAAGCAGTTCTAGTATCCCAAGTCTGATATTTGGCATCAACAGATGTCCGGTCACTGAGTAGAGCATTGATATTCCAAATAATAGTAGCCCTGATCCCAGAAGGCTCATTATGAGATAACGAAGAGTTGCAATAATAGTATCGCCTCCCTTCTTACCCATAACAATTGCACAGGCGGCTATAGTATTGATTTCAACAAATACATACGCCGTAAACAGGTCATTAGTATACACAATAGCTAGTAATGAGGCCATCAGAAGGTCTATCATAACGTAATAAAGATTCTGTTTCTCTTCGGGTACGTCAGATGACGTAAAACCAGAATTTCCCCAGATGCTAAGTAGAGCTACAAAGCTCATGAATGCTGCCATTATGGATTCAAATACCCCTGCTCTGATCTCATTCCCAAATGGAGCAGGAAAGTGCCCCATCATGTAGGTAAAGCTTTCGCCTGTACCAAATGTATAAACTGTAAGCCAAACAGATAGCACAGTAACCACTGATAAAGCCACAAATGACACATGTTTGGATGTCTTTGGAGTCAATATGGGCGAGGCAATCCCTGCTATCATAAGAATCATTATTGAAAAGAAAGGAAGGTTCTTTGCAATTTCCAACTATTCTCCCTCCTTAGCTGTAATCATAAGTATCTCGTCAAGATCCAGAGTTTTGTAATTTTTGTATAATTGAACTACAAGTGCAAGTGAAAAAGAAGTTACACTTACAGACACAACAATTCCCGTAAGCACGAGGCCACTTGGAAGTGGATTTATATACAGTGCAGGATCTCTTATGCTGTCTGCGAACATTAAAGGTACCCTTCCTGCTATATATCCCTTTGCAGTAAGGAAAAGATATATTGAGGTATCCATGATATTTAAGCCAATAAATTTCTTTATAAGATTCTTATTCAGCAGAAGCGTGGAAAATCCGATTCCAAATAGGATGACTGAAACAGTTTCAAAGTAATTGTTCAAAAGGTTCATAATCATATCAGATTTCCCCCTTGCTAAACAGAGAATAAAAGCCATACATCGTGAGCCCAACTACGAGACCCACTGCAATATTCAAAGGAAGAATAAGCCCTCCGCTCAAAATTGCACCTGGTATACCATGAGGAATCCCAGTATCCAGGTGATTAGCTCCGTAAAAAAAAGAGTAGCCTTTCGCAAGGGCATAAAACATTAACGAATAGAAGGTTATATTTTTATATCTGTCATAGTTCACGAGACGACTCACCTGATTAGTACCATAGGAACTCAAGTACAGCATTAGTCCAGCACCGATAATTGTACCTCCAGAAAATCCTCCACCAGGACTTATATGACCATTTAGTATTACGTATATCCCGTATAAAAAAATCACTGGTATAGCGAGCTTTGAAATCACAGAAAGAATTATGTCTCTTCTCGGTTCATCCATTTCTGACTGCAGCTCAGATCTGCTTCCGTTTTTCCTGTCCTCTCGTAAAAGCATTGCAACAGCACAGGATGCTACAAAGAGCACCGTTGCCTCGCCAAAAGTATCAAATGCCCTATAATCAAGAATAATTCCAGCTACAACATTGGTTGCATTTGTATCTTCAAGAGTATCTTCAATGTACTTTATAAATACTTCATTGGTCATAGGACTGTCCGGATCCCCAAAAGTCGGAAGATAAGACACCGTTATAAGCAATACCGTTATTATTATCAAGCTTATTACAGTAGTTGCAATTCTATAAAATCGCTCGAAAAAAAAAGTTCCTCTATTTTGTTCCCACTCTGTGAAACGCTCGAGCACGTTCTTATTTCTGTATTTAGTATCCTTAGTTGGCATCTTCTTCGCCTCCTTTTTCGGTGGCACCAACTCTACGCAACACGACAAAAAATAGCACAGATGTAATTCCAGCTCCAACAGCCGCTTCAGTGATTGCAAGATCTGGCGCCTGCAAAAGCAGCCAAAGTATCGACATTATCAGACTATAGCTCATAAAGACTGCTACTGAAGTTATGAGCTTTGTAGATATAACTGCAGCAATAGCACAAATTATGAGGAGTGTAAGAAGTATTACATTAAATACTGTCATCGTAAATCACCTTACACTTTTCATCTATTCTGTCATTGGTAAGTACTTCAAGCCTCACGATAAGATGATTTGTCACTGGATTTACAAGCCACATAAAGGCTACGACAAGTATCAGTTTAAGCCCTGAAAACAATGGAACGCCCTTTATAATAAGCCCAGTTAAAACTAGTAGAATACCTAGTGTGTCACATTTTGCGGCGACGTGAATCCTGTTCAATACATAGTCAAAACGGTATATTCCCAGAGTGGCAATCCCCAACACAAACAGTCCCCCAAAAATAAATGTCGCAGACAGGAAAAACCTTGCCCATTCCAGAATAATCATCTAGGTTCCTCCTTCATTTCCAGCAATTTTTTATTTAGTGAAATTCCAAGTTTGTTCTCATAAGAAAGCAAGTAAACCTTTGCAAGCACAACCACAGCAAGGAAGCTTATTAGTGCATAGGTAATACTTATATCTAGTAGATAGTGTTCATTTATATAAACTGCAAGTACAGCAAACAGAATTACTACTTTAAGTGATATCATATTGACAGCAATAAGCCTGTCTGTGAGTCTGGGCCCCAGTATTGCTCTAATTAAACAAAGAAGTATAGTAGCCGCCAGAAATATTGATGTCCCTATAAAAAGGTATTCATACGCATTATTTATTGCATCCACATCTATTCCTCCTCAAAGCCTCGAAGCAGTTGAACAAACTTACTCTCTGACATTCCTCCGGCCATTTCTTCATCTAAACAGTGCACAGTGTACACTCCATCCTCTGCAAGCTCACAGGTTATGGTCCCGGGAGTCAGGGTTATACAGTTTGCAAGAGCAACTTTTGAAAGATCAGAGATTAAATCTGTTTTAAAGCTTATCAGCACGGGCTCAACTTCAATGTCTCTCGAAAGAACAAGTCTGATTACATCGATATTGGCTTTTACTACTTCTATGATCAATACAGCAATGAATTTGACAGTTCTTAAAAAATTTCTGACAATCTTCAAATTTGTCTTTGGATCGTAGCCCATAAATCTGATAAAAAATATATAAATAAAAACAGAGAGAACGGCACCAAATATTATTATCTCTGGTGTTATTCTCCCATTAAAAATTATCCACATTATGAAAAAAAATAAATACATATCCTGGCACCTCACTTATGCTTAATTCAAGTTTTAGCCAGTGCCTAGGTCAGTCAATACAAATATCTCTGAAGGCACCTGATTTCCTTATCACTTCTTTAACATGAGGTCTGCAATGTGTAAAAGATATGTCAATTGATAGTTTCTGCCCTGTTTTAACGAACCTTTCAAGTGCATTAATACCGGTTGCATCGATTAAGAGAACTTTGCTGAAATCAAGAATAACTTGTTCTATCTCTTCTTCCAACTCATTCTCAAGTGCTTTTATTCTATGTGCAAAGCCAAAAAACAGCGCACCCTCTATTTCATATGTTATTTGCGTCTGATTTCTTTCTATGTATCTGTCTTCGCCAGAATTCTTAAGTCTGCTCATTATACTCATCCTAGTAGTAAATAAAATTGATGCTAAAATTACACTGGCTATAATTGCTGTTGAAAGATCTAGGATTACAGTAAGAATGAATGTAGTTATCATAATCAAGATATCTGTTGCCGGCGATCGGAATATTCTGGCTAATCCCTGCCAATCAACCATTTTATATGACACTATAAATAAAACTGCTGACAGTGCCGTCATCGGAACCATGCTCAGATACGGCATCAATACTAAATTACATAGAATAATTACAGCGGAATGAACAATACCAGAGATTGGTGAGTGCCCTCCCGATTTAATATTTGCAGCTGTTCTTGCAATTACACCTGTGTTGGGAAGCCCACCGATTAGTGAGCTGACTAGATTCCCTCCCCCTTGAGCTATGAGTTCCATGCTTGAATCATGTGATTCGTCTGAAGTGCTGTCCGCAACTACAGCAGAGAGCAGAGATTCAAGGCTTACGATAAAGGCTATAGTAAGTGCAGGAAACAAAAGCATTTTTAAGGTACCTAAATCCAGTGAAGGCAAAGCTATTTTGGGTAACGAGGACGATACTTGTCCAAATCTGCTTCCAATAGTTTCCACAGGCCATTTTGTAAACTTATGTAGTATAGTCGCTAGTACCAAAGCAACCAAATATCCCGGTATCTTTTTATTCAATCTGTTCCATAGAACAATTGCTATGACAGATATAATACCGGTTATCAAAGTATAAATATTAAAACTGCTCATTGCATGAGAATATGCCTCTAATCTTCCGATGGTATTGGCGGGTGGATCTGAGAGAATAAGTCCAGCAAAATCACCCAACTGTCCCACGACAAGAACAAAGGCAACACCAGCCGTAAACCCGATTACTATTGGATACGGCATAAACTGAAATATTCTCCCCAGCCCCAGCAGCCCAAACAAGATAAGCAACAGCCCTGCAAGAAATGTTGCCGTTAAGAGTCCCCCAAATCCGTACAGGGCTATCGTACTATAAGAAATGGCAACAAGAGTTGCAGATGGGCCGCTGATTTGCTGAGGGCAGCCAGATAAAACTGCTGCAGTCAAACCGGCAAGTGCGGATGTCCACAGCCCTGTTTCAGGAGTTGATCCCGATGCTATGGCCAGTGCTATGGAAAGCGGAATAGCAATTATCCCCACCGTTATACCCGCTGATATGTCCTTAGTTATTGATTGTCTGGTTATTTTTTTGTGGAGGTCAAATATTGCCGGTTTTATAAACATATTCATTGCCCCTAAAGTTATAGATTTTAGTACCAGTAATGAGGATAAATCCTTTTCTTGTCTAGGTTATTTACAACCAGTGCTACAACTAATAGTATCAAAGCCCCTACAGCAACAGGTGACCAAACCCACATAAAATTACCGCCTGAAGCAGTAACTCCTATTAGAGCAGTGGCTCCTGCAGGAGGATGAACTGACTTGATTGCCACCATTACGGCGATAGCAAGAGCTACGCCTAGTGCTACGCTATAAAATGTATTCCCAAATATATTGAAAATGAGAACACCTATTGTAGCTGATACTACGTGCCCTACTACCAGATTCCTTGGTTGTGAAAAAGGTGCTGCTGGAGCTCCAAACAGAAGAACAGCTGATGCACCAAATGGAGCAAATAAACTAAACATTTTAGCTTCCTGCGCAAGATAAGCTATTGCAAGTAGAGCAATGAAGCCACCAATAAATGACCACATCACCTGATCGGCCCCAACTTTTGGCAGGTCAGCCTTAACAGTTTTGCCTTTTAACTTTTCAAAGTAAGTAGGCTCTTTTTTCTGGGTATTCGATAAATCGCTCACAGACAATCCTCCTTTCATTTCTTGTAAAAACACTGAAAATGCCGGTATCAACCGACATTTTCAGCATGTAAAAGTAAAGGAAATTTTACCAGGGATATTTACCCTTATGGCTATATGGTAAGAACTTGCCGTCAAAAGTAATTATTACTCTGTCACCTACTGGATCCTCAACCTTATCTACAGTAACTGAGAAGTCGATCGCACTCATGATGCCGTTACCCATTAGTGGGAACTTCTCATGGATTAGCTCTTTTATTGTAACGCCATACGTGTCAAATACTTCGTGTAAACGATACAGAATTGGGTCAACGTTTCCTTTGTACGGATGAGTAGACAGTGTAGCAACTTCGTCTTTAGATAGACCTAGCAATGCTGCCAGTTTTTCAGCGTATGCTGGAGGAACAAACTGCTGTCCCATAACTGCACTTGCAATCCAGGACTCACTAACTTCTAAATGATCAGCTATCTGCTGATAGGTCAAACCTTTTTTAGCCTTTGCTGCTTTGATGACCTCTAGTGCATTTTCTCTGTAACTCCATAGATATTCCTTATTGTTAATTGGCGTTGCTGACATACTTGCACCTTCCTCTCCTAAATTTCCAAAATAGTTATACGTTTACGGCCGTTGACTAAACTTTAACATAAATATTTTACAAATAATATAGCCCTGATACCTCATTTAAAGTACTAATGCAATAGTTGCAGTATAGTTATAAAGACTAGTACTAAAGGTGATTTTTGACTTAACGGAGTAGTACTTTAGAACTAAAATTATTGCTCGAGAGTGACATTAATCATCAGTTGTGATAAGTTATATTTACGAAAGTACAACTTAGAATTGTTAAATTATAAACTAGTTCGTGGCTGCCATTGGAATTGTTCTGATAAGGGGAGAAGTATATGTTTTTAACACTTGATCAGCAAATCAAATCCGTAATCAATTCAGTTGATGAAGCTATCTTGATGATAGACCGCGACCTTAAAGTTGTTATGTGTAACAAACAATTTGAAAACTTTTTTGGGCTCCCTGTATCAACAATAATTCATCAAGATAAGAGAAAAGCAATTACTGAGCAGATAAAATGGAGAGTAAGATATCCTGATGAATTTGAAAGGAAGTTATTCTGGCTATATGATCGTATGGAAGTCGTATCAAATGATGAAGTTGAAGTTGTGATGCCACGCAGAAGAATGTTAAAACGTTTCAGTGGGCCTGTATACGACGATGATCACAACCTTATAGGAAGGGTAGAAGTTTATTCGGACATAACTAATGAAATTGAGCTGACGAACGAACTCAAGGAAAAGAATGAACAGTTATTTATACTCAATGCTGCTGCATCATCTATTAGTCAGTCATTTAATCTAAAGAATTTCTGTGAAACATTCCTCAGACGGCTTGCGCAAGCAACTCAGGCAGAACTGGGTCTTTTGTACGTGAATACAGAAAGAGATGATTTTGAACTTATATCACAACTTGGTCATAGACTTAAAGATATGAATGTCCCTCAGACTGTAAACGTCAATCTAAAAAACAGAATTTGCTGGGGACACCATTCAGAAATCAAAAATCTATTGTTTTTGAAAGAAGTACTCAAGAGTGGATATTTTTTAGCTTTCCAATCTTATAATAATCAGGGGCATCCTAGCGGCTTATGTATTCTTGCATGGGAAAACCATGAAGAAATGATTATAAATAAAACCTTATTTGAAAACGTCAGTGTGCAGCTTGGCATTGGTATAAGCAATGCACTCTTATATAACGAAGCAATGAGAGGGGCAATCCTACAAGAAAGAGACAGAATTGCAATGGAAATGCATGATGGTCTTGCACAAACCCTGGGCTATATAGGACTTGGACTTGATTCTGCAAATAATAGAATAAACAATGGTTCATATGATGAGTGCTCGATATTATTGAAAGAATTGAGGGAAGTCGTAGATAACTCATATCATGACGTTAGAGAAGCAATAATCGGACTAAGAGTTGATATTTCTAGAGAAAGCAACCTGTTAGATTCAATTAAGCAGTATATTAAGGAATTTAAAAAACTTTCTGATGTCCCTGTTTCAATAAATATTTCAGGTGTTCTACCATATATTCAATTGGAAAAGCAGCTTCATATATTAAGGATTGTACAAGAAACTCTTACAAATGTTCGTCGCCATGCTGAAGCCTCATTTGTTGAAATTACAATTGAATATGACAATAACGATATTCTGATAGCTATCTCAGACAATGGACAGGGCTTTGATAAAGATGAAATTAACCCAGATTCACTTATACACCAAGGCCTTAGGATAATGAACAAAAGGGCTCTTGCACTTGGAGGTAAATTAGAAATTCAAACAGAAGTTGGACACGGCACAACCACGAAACTCATTGTACCTGTGAGGAAATAAGGAGTGAATCAGCTTTGAAGAAGGACATAGAGATGATTAAAAGATTGAACTTTCTGCTCGTTGATGATCACAGTCTTTTCCGGGAAGGGCTTAAGAGAATTTTAGAAGACTACGGTATCGAAAATATCACTGAAGCTTCAAGTGGAGAAGAAGCTTTATCACTGGATTTGTCACCAAAACCAGATATAATACTTATGGACTATTACATGAAGGATCTCAATGGTATAGAAACAACTCGAAGATTTCTTGAAAAATACCCAGCAGTTACAGTTGTAATGCTCACTGTTAATGATGACGATGTGACTATCGCTGAAGCCCTGAGTGCAGGCGCTCAGGGCTTTTTAAACAAAAATATGCACTCACATGAAATAATTCAGGCTATTATTCAGCTTCTTGGAGGAAAAATTCCGTTGTCTAAGCCAATCAGCAGAACTCTTCTAAACAAGCTGGCATTTCCTGGACAAGTCCAAGAGAAATACGATCAGATTCGGGAACCTAGGAGGAATTTTCAAAAGCTGTCTCCTAGAGAAAAAGAGATTCTCTATAATATAGGACTTGGAAAGAGCAATCGAGAAATAGGAGAGCACTTATTTATCAGCGAAAGTACCGTGAAAAATCATATCAGAAATATATTTAAAAAATTAAATGTACACAATCGAACCCAAGCTATCACAACAGCGATAGATTTGGGGATTGTCCCAATCTCTAAAAATTAGCAAATTTTAAAAGACTGCAGAGGCAATCGCCCCTGCAGTCTTTTAATGAGAATTTTTAAAGTTTATAATGATCTTTTACAATCTCGTACAAACCTGCTTTTTCGAGAATATCAACGGGCACGAGGAATGTTACAGTTGCCGTACCAGGATATCTTCCTATTTCAAGCGCCCCTGTTATTGTCGATCTGTTTTTAACCTCTGGGACTGTTATACCAAGCACTTCCGCTGCTCTGTCCAGACCATTGTCTATTGCTTCATTTAGAGTTCCACCAGTGCCAATGAAGCTGATTGGAGCAGTCTTTTCCAGTGAATCAACTTCCCATTTCTCGGCCATTGCTTCTGCATTTTTTAATTCTTCTCCTCTAAATGGTCTAGCTAAGAATGGAAGGTCTTCTTCCAGAGGTAAAAGAATTGGCCCGTCTAATTTTAATCCTTTCAACACTTTAACCTTTAGGGAAACAACAGATGAAACGTCTGCAGTGTGTCCTGCGATTTCACCATCTCCCTGCATAGCGTGAACGTCGCCCACATAAACTCCACCGCCTCTAACCTTTACTGGGCAGATTAGAATTGCGCCTTCTCTAACTCTGTTAACATCCATATGTCCGTCGGTCTTGTGTTCCTTGAGTTCTTCTGCAGTCATTGCATATTCGTGTGGTGCTCCCACTAAAAATGAACCGAAATCTCCCGCATTGTGAGAATCGGGCATCACCTTTGAAGGAGTAGTTCCAAGTTGACCTATAAATGGCTTAAGTCTTGATATACTTCCGACCATATCATGTGGTGCAAAAGTGACAATTGGATTTTGAATAGATATATCAGGTATTGCCATTGCCTCTTTAGCATTTTGTGCAACTTCTTCAGCTTTTTCCTTCGTTAGGGTAACACCTACCGTTTTGTCTTCATCAAAAGCAATTGTGTAACCATGTGTAAACTTAAATGGTGCTATGTCTTCACCACATACCGCGCATCGTACTGATGCCTGGCCTATGCCAACAAGTTCTGTCTTTGGATACATAGTGCCGCACTTCGGGCATTTCCCAGCTACGAACGGATCTCCCACAAAGTTTTCAGGTACAGTAAATTCATTTCCAGATGCGACCACTGTCGAAGTTATATCTACTGATTTAATATATATGGCTATCGCATCTCCAACCTCTGCGCCCTCTACAAATACAGGTTTAGTTACTTCGTGTCCTCCTCTGAGTTCGGGTGTAATCATAGGCCCCCAACATCCAGGAGCAGTGTTGGCTACAATGATTCCGCCATCCTTAACAGGCCCTAACATGGGTTCATTCGGATCTAACAAACCATTTGTCAGTTCGTTTACAAATACACTTCCCTTTGCCATAAAAAAACCTCCTTTAAAATCACTTGCCCATGATTCATATACCCAATTATTTCGAGCCTAGTAATAAATAAAATAAGACAGCAATTTATGCTGTCTTAAATTCTGTGAGTATAATTGGGGATGAAGCTTCGATAATATCTATTGTAATTTGCTCATCAGTTTCCAGTGTAAGGAGAGAAAACTCTTCTACGTCTATCCTGCCATTATCATGGCTTACAGTAAAACTATCAATAGAAAACAATGTCGTCAAACTACTCGTATTTAGAGTTATTTTGTCTCCTTTTTGAAGCATCTGTAGAATAGCACTACTTCCGTTTCTCACTATAAAATTATAATCCCTACAATCTGGTGTATTCTCAGATAAAGTAGTCCAGGATCCATCAAAATACTCTGGCTCAAATTTTACCAGCTCTCTAGTATACAATCCTTTGTGAATTAACTTTATGCTGCCTTCTAAAGGAAGTATATATCTTTGGTACCCACTAAAGTTTGAAAACTCAGATTCTGTTGACGTAAAGGTAGCTGATGAAATACGAAACAGAAAATCTCTTTCAGAAAAAACTGCACCTTCTGGGTATATTAGAAACTGTGTTGTTTCGCCCCCTGCCCACTTAGTGGTAATAAAATCATCTTTAGTATATATTTTTTCTCTCATAGCTGGCTCGTTTTACTCAATTCTGAGTTCTGTAATAGCTTTGTTAAACTCATCTATCTTCGCTTCGTCTTTCACCAGTGGAAGGTTAGCTTCAATGTTCATTATGCAACCATTTGTACCTATTTTAGCTAGTTCATATCCTATGGCAAGGTCTGAGTGACAGTTCGGATTAGATTTACCATCTAATTCAATTCCAATTTCATAAACTCGTCTGCAAAGTTTAGCATTTTCCATAGGTGCAGTTGCTCCGACAGTTCCTGCATTGGCAATAGCCTGTTTTCTAATTTCTTTTTCTTCGTCAGTTTCCTTTGAAAGCTTATAGGCATCTCTTATCACTCCATAAGCATTGGCATCTGTAACAACACCTTCTAATAGTACCTCTCTAATGTCTTCAAGTTCTTTAGCCAATTCCAATTGTCTTTCAGGTGATATTCCATAATCTTTTTTTGTGGATAGCTTACAAACCATTCCTATTAGTCCGCATGCAATCGCTCCAGAAAGAGCGGAAGCACTCCCTCCGCCAACGGTAACATCATCTGTGTCCAGTATCAGCTTTAACACATCTTCGTAGTTCATTTTATATTAGCCCCTCTTTTGAAATATTTTATTCCTGTTGATCCAATAATCTCTTTTCCAATATCTGGTCAATATCAAAGTTTTCTATCTGCAGGTAGTACTCTGCTGCATCTAAGAGCGACTTCATTGGAACTGTACCTATAACTTCGCTTCCAACTATGCCAACTCCCCATCTCTTTGCTTCCATCCTCACCATCTCAAATGCCTGGTAC